>Ga0307515_10002036_pt1 | contig 44647 bp, 46 predicted proteins | sample 17_EM_MG_FD_194513 | JGI IMG/M metagenome (GOLD analysis project Ga0307515, IMG submission 194513) | Populus trichocarpa ectomycorrhiza microbial communities from riparian zone in the Pacific Northwest, United States - 17_EM | ecosystem: Host-associated > Plants > Roots > Unclassified | place... | reverse complement strand
ACAAAAACAGTCATATTATACATACCATTAAAGCGTATGGTAAAAGCCTGTTGAGTTTTATAAGGCGGCGGGTAAACAACGATGCCGATGCCGAAGACATTCTGCAGGATGTGTGGTACCAGTTTAGTTCGGTTATCAACTCGGAGCCTATTGAGCAAACAAGCGCGTGGCTGTACCGTGTGGCCCGCAACAAAATAACGGATAAGCATAAAAAAAAGACAGAAACCCTGCTGGATGATATGCTGGCTACCGACGACGATGAAGAGGATACCGATAATTTTAAATCGATCCTGTTTGCCGAAACCAGTACACCCGAAACTGAATACCTGCGCAACCTGTTTTGGGACGAATTATTTTTGGCGCTGGATGAACTGCCCGAAGAACAGAAACAGGTTTTTATTTGGCATGAGCTTGATGATGTACCGTTTGAGGAGATAGCTACCCGCACCGGCCAAAACATCAACACCCTGGTATCGCGCAAGCGTTACGCTGTGCTGCACCTGCGCAAAAGGCTTAAACAGTTATACCTTGAAATAACAGAATATTAAAAAGAATTTAAAACATTAAAAGATAATGAAAAGATCATTTTATAAAGCGCGGTTTATACTGTTCCCTATAGGAGCGGCCGCCATCCTGGCGCTCATCAGTTTTGTGGTGATGCAGTTATGGAACAATCTACTACCGGTTATATTACATTTAGGTGTAATAACCTTTTGGCAGGCCATGGGCATATTTATACTATGCAAAATACTGTTTGGTTTTGGTAAAGGCAGTAAGCCGGGATGGGCCCGCGGAGGCTCGCCCTGGATGCGCAAACGTATGGAAGAACGTTTTAAAAACATGAGCCCCGAAGAAAAGGAAAAATTCAAAGCGAAAATAAAAGATCGCATGTGCAACTGGGACCATCACGGCCACGGAGGATTTGGACGCCGCCCATGGGATGATTTTGCATCGACAGAAGAAAAAGGAGAATAGTGAGTGGTTGAATGGTTGTGATAAGTAGTTTCAAAAATGAAACTACTTACCACAACCATCCTCCAAAAAATCTTGATACTTGATACTAACTACTTGATACTAAAACATGAACATCCTGGTATTTTCAACAAGCGTTAAAGAAAAAAGGCAGGTAAACAAAGTAACCACTTTGCTTACCAAAATTCCGGCTATCGCCCAATGGAATTTCGACCTGGAAGACTGCGATAATATACTACGCATCGAGGCCGAAAACCTTTCGCCCCGCTACATCGAAAGGCTATTGATAGGCGCCGGGATAAATTGCCAGGAGCTGGAATATTGATAACGTTGTACGTGTGACGTTTTACGTTGTACGTATGATCTTTAACTGGTAATTCAAACTTTTTTTCCCCCGAGAGCTACCTTTCTTCGGGATCAAATTTTAAAAGCGATTTTCCTGACTGGCTGTTACGCCAGTCAAGTGATTCCAAATGTAAAGGACTATTTTGTTGGGTATCTTCTGAGTACTTCACCATCCTGCGGATTTATCACAACAGCAGTATCACACCAGTTAAAAAGTACAACTTCGTGTTCTTTGTTAATTATGATGTCTATATATGCACAATAACGACCTTTTTCATAAAGTTCCACATCTTCTATGTGCCACAAAAAGTCGCCTGTTGTATTAAATGCAAATACGTTATTATTGTAATACTTCGTGTCCGGGATATCCAATACCACTATCAAAAAATGATAAACTTCAAGTACCTTCAATATTGGGTATTCAAAATCAACGTTTGTTTTATTTGCAAAAGTTAAGTTGTTCCCGCTTACATTATAGTCCATTTAATAATTATGAAAGTAGATCCTAACCCAACCGTACCACGTAAAACTTACAAGCTACACTACTGATAACGTTGTACGTGCGACGTTTTACGTTATACGTAGTTCTGATACACCCGAACAAAACGTAAAACCTACACTACTGATAACGTTGTACGTGTGACGTTTTACGTTATACGTAGTTGTTATAAACCCAAAAACGTAAAACGTATCACGTAAAACGTACAACCTCCTCAGCTTACTTCTTCGGTGCCGGGCTGTTAATCTCGATCCAATAACCATCCGGATCCTGGAAATAAAGTTGCAGCACGCCGTCGGCCCTTAAGGTTGGCTCTTTACTATCACCTTTCCAGTTGCTGTATTTAATATTATAACTGTCTAAAACTTTGGCAAACTCATGAACCGACCCTACCGAAAAACACAAATGCTCGGCTATTGGGTGTACGCCGGCGCAGTCGCCCTGGATGGCATGTAATTTTACCCCGTTGCCCAGGCTGTACCATTGGTGTACTGTATCTTTAAAAGGGTTGCCTACCTTGCGCAGGTGCATTACATCGGTATAAAAAGCAACGCTTTTTTTAAGGTCTTTTACGCAGATGGCAATATGATCAACCACCGGTACGGCATCGGTACCCGATTGGGCAAAGCAAAAGCCCGGTAACACAAGGGCGGCAATTAAACATATTAATTTAAGCTTACCCGGTTTACGGGTATTAAGATTGACTAAAGGGCTCATTTTAAGTTTTTTGGTTTAAAAACCTAAAGATATGTGTTTATATAACACTAAGACCAAATCACAGAAATATTACTTAAACAAGTATTGGTGATTAAACTCGGTTTCGGGAACAACATTAACCGTATTATTCCTGTTCCAGTCGTCAATATCTATTAAACCCATACGGGTTTGATAATGGCCGTCATCGTTAGGGCATTTAACCACGTAAAGCCCTTCTGGCGCCAGTTCAATAACCGGGCGCGCACCGCATGTTTTACAAAACATGCAGTTTATCGTTTTTGGTATATTAACGTAACCCCTCATATTATCCATGTTTACGTTCAACAATCTGTTACGGTTGCTTTATTGTTAACATAACACAATAAAAAATATTTTGCAGCAATATTTCACTGCCCGCAGGTATTCAATCAGCCTCCGAACTTATTAAATATCAGGCCGCGTATTAATTTCTTTTATTTACATTTATTGCCATGCAACCCGATATTGAACAGTTAAAAACCACTTACAAAAACTTAAGCGATGATAAGCTTACCCGCCTTGCCATAACCGAAGCCGCAAGCTTAAGGCCCGAAGCGTTAGATATACTAAAAGCCGAAATAAAAAGCCGCGGGCTCGATGAGGGCATTATGAACGGCGTAAATGTGCAGCTTGCTACTCCGGGTAGTTTAGCCATTGATAGCTATATCTCGCTTATCCGCAGCCAGCCATGCCCGGTTTGCAGCAGTACGGCCCAACCGCTAAACGCTATTGTAATTGGCAGCGTTAAAAGCTTTATTATACTAACACAGTACAAAAAAAAGTTCATGATTGCCTGCTCGTCATGCCTGCAACAAGCCAACCAACGTGCTACCTCGGCAACTGCCTTAATGGGCTGGTGGGGTTTACCATGGGGAATTATACGCACATCGCAGGCATTGTTCCGTAACATGAAAGCCAACAAGGTGATCAGGGCCGATGGGCCCTCGGATAACCTAGTCTCGTTCGTAAAAACAAATGTCGGTGTAATTGAAAGTGTGCGTAAAAACAACCATTCGTTACAAGTAATGTTAGACAGCGTTAACAAGCGATAAAACTGAACCCATGATTATGCAAAAACTAAGTAAACCGGCATTCATATACGCCATATCGTTAGCGCTGATCGTTTGGTTTTCTGTCATTTTGCAATTTTACATCTCCACAGCCGCCTATGTACAACAGGGCCGAACATTTGGTGGCGCCGTAGTGCAAATTATTAGTTTTTTTACGGTACTAAGTAACATACTGGTTGGGCTTTGCCTTATTGCTGTTCTTTTAAATAAGGTTTCGGCATTTAAAAAAATCTTTGGCAGCGGTAGTGTAATCACGGCTGTAGCGCTCTACATCACCATAGTGGGCCTAATTTTCAACACTGTATTACGTAGTATTGTACATTTAAAGGGCTTGTTTGCACTAACCAACGAACTTACCCATGTATTTAACCCTATAGCTTTCGTCGCCTTCTGGTTGTTTTTTGCACCTAAAACAAAACTATCGTGGCGGCAGGCTGCGGGTTGGTTGTGGTACCCGTTATTATACCTTGTTTATGTACTTATTCGCGGGGCAATTTTCCATTTTTACCCCTACCCTTTTGTAGATGCCGATAACCTGGGCTATCAGCAAGTGGCTATCAATTCTTTTTTTGTGATGGTGGCTTTTTTACTATTCGGATGCGTATTTCTGATGCTAAACAACAGACTGGCAGCAAAATCATTTCAATAATAACTTACGGTTTAACCGAGTAATGTACTATCAAAACCTATTGTGGCACATAGCGCCGCGATTACACATTATTATTAAAAACAAAAAACAGCGCCGGGTTTTTCAAATCCGGCGCTGTTTTTTGCGGGAAAGCTTTGTGCTTTAAGCATTCGGCTTTGGGCTTTCCCTTATGGCGTATTAACAGGATATCAAATTGTTATGGGTTTAATCGTTCCATAAATGGTTAAACGGGAACGATGTGGCCAGTTTACTTTTTATAAAATGATCTTCTTCTTTCTGTAAGCAATCGTTGGTATAAACGTCTTCGTCGGCGTTTACTTTTAAAATGCTGCCTGCAATGCGCTCAACAATGGTTGATAGCGTGGTTACTTCGGTGTCGGGGATTTGGATTGTTAATATTGCCATGGTAGTTGTTTGTTTTAATTGATATTTCAAAAATAATTCTTTGTTGCTAATGCTGTGTTTGTTTAAAGTCAAAAATTAATCATTTGATTAACTTTTATAAAACGCCTTAAAAACCCTATCTATTGTTGCTCCTCAAAAGCTTTAACATTGTTTAACAAATAGCACGTAACCAGTCGCCCTTTAGTATGATGACGATTGAGAAGCGCTAATATTTTATCAAATAATTTTTTTATGTTTTTTGGACAGGTAGTATGGCTAACCACTTTAAATTGTTTTGGCCGCCTGGTTTAATTTCCCCTCAACAACAACGACGAAGTGGCGGCGAACCTGGCGCCTTTAAAACTTAAGATACCCAATTTTTTGGCTGTCTTTTTTGAATTTTTACGCAAAAAAACTTCAGTCTATTTTTGTGTAAATATTTGTAGTTTTTGTATCAATAAACAGTGCATTTATTGCTAAAAAGTGTGTATTTATTGCCATATTTTTAACTATTTGTGCATGAAAAAAGGGTAGTTTGAAATATAAAAGGAAGCGCGTAAATTTGTACTGATTACCCACAAATAAAAGCGGGGTCGATGTTGTTTACTGCAAGCATTGAATTTGTGAAATTGCATTAATTTATGTAAATTAGGGTTCATCAATTTTGATCACCTACACTTCGTCTCATAGGTTCCTTTTTCTTCTATTTATGCACGGCAACGGTCTTCTGAAAGTTTTCCTGGTTATATCTGCAATTAGTTTGTTGTTTGACTGGTACGTATTCTCCGGGTTAAAAACATTAATTGCCGGCTGGCACTCCCGGCTTTTGCAAAAAATAGTTTTATGGGGATACCTGCTGATTTCGGTAGGCGTTACAGTTTTACTCGTAATCGGCCTGCCTGCGTTTAAAACCGTTGGCGGCATGCGGCCTTTCCATGAATGGATATTGAGCCTGTTCCTTACTTTTTTAAGTACTAAACTGTTTTTTATACTTGTTTTGTTTTTGGGCGATATAGGAAGGTTACTGACAGGCTTATTTAAACTAACCAAACAATCTAACGATAAACCAGTATTTCCGGCCCGCCGAAAATTCATTAGTGAAGTAGCCGTGCTGGTAGCTGCAATACCCTTTACCTCTTTTTTTTATGCTATGCTGAAGGGGAAATATGATTATCGCTTACATAAAGTCACCCTTTATTTTGATGATTTGCCTGCCGCCTTTGATGGCTTTACCATAACCCAACTATCCGATATCCATTCGGGTAGTTTTGATAATATAGCGGCCATGCAAAAGGGAATAGATATGGCCAAAGCGCAAAAAAGCGATCTGTTTGTTTTTACCGGCGACCTGGTAAATAATGCCGCCACAGAAATTGAGCCTTATTTAGATAGGTTTGGATCGATAAAAGCGCCTTACGGCCAGTTTTCTATTTTGGGTAATCATGACTATGGCGATTATATTGAATGGAAAAGCCCCGAAGCTAAAGCTGCCAACCTGGAAACCTTGAAACAGCACCATAAAACGCTAGGTTACCGTTTGCTGCTTAACGAGAATGTCACCATTAAAAAAGATGGCCAGCAGCTCTCGCTCATCGGAGTGCAAAACTGGGGCCGTGGTTTTATACAAATGGGCGATTTAAATAAAGCGCTTAGCGGTGTACCCAAAGATGCATTTAAGGTGTTGCTATCGCACGACCCTACCCACTGGGAAGATCATGTGCGGTATAACCCTGCCAATATCCATCTCACCCTATCCGGCCATACGCATGGTGCGCAATTTGGTGTGGAGATACCTGGCTTTAAATGGAGCCCGGTTAAATACACATACCTCGACTGGGCCGGCCTGGCCAACCAAAACCAACGTTATTTATACGTAAACCGGGGCTTTGGCTTCCTGGCCTTTAGCGGCAGGCTTGGTATCTGGCCCGAAGTTACTGTTATTGAGTTGAAGAAAAAGGTTACAGCTTAGCCATATCGATATGAACAAGTTACTGCAATTGATTTTGGTACTACTGATTTTTGATTCGTGCAGGCATCCCAAACCGCATTTGGTTAATAAATTATATGTCCCATCAGACGAAGCCGAGATTACCACACTTGCCTTTAATTACATTATGCCTTCAGACAGTGTTTTAAAAGCACACTTAATTAAATACAAATTTCCCGCATCCGAAACGAATAACATCGAACAGCTAAAAAAACAGTTAGATACCGCCAGGCTGTATGTTTTTATTGCAGATACCTTGATAAGGATACCAGAAGATTATCTAAAAAAACAAGCAAAAAGCCGCCATCGAAATGATAAGAATATGGTTAAAAATACGCTGGTAGATAGCTGGGCCCCCGAAGTGATCATAGATGAAAAACCTGGCCTATTACAATTGAAAAATTTGGCTTTCACTCATAATTACGAATATACACTGTATAACCAGCGAAAAAAATTGCCAGCGGTTTTCTTCAACGCGGGAATGTTCAGGATGTCGGCAGTATTTTTCAATCAAGATAGAACTAAAGCCTTTGCCTACATTGAAAAACGCGGCGGGTTGGTTGTAGCCCAGGGCTATGATATTTTCCTGGAGAAGAAAAAAGGAAACTGGTTTGTTGTATTATGCGATATGGATTGGGCGTCCTGATTTCTGGCAAGGTTTTTATACCTGTTATGTCATATCTATAAAACATAAAACCATGGCAACATCTAACGTAAAACAGATAGGCAAAGGCAACACAGAAGTAAAACCCGTACACAGTACATGGGAAATAATGAAGCCTTTTGTACATTTTGGCTTAAAGGCTACCGGGCTTATCGCAAGCGCCCTCATTACTATAGTTAAAAATATACCAAAGCCCGACAACCACAAACAGCCTGATGATAAGCGCAATAAGGTTATTAAAATTTAACTACTATAACATTTATTTTCATATTACAAAGGCCTGATACAACTTTTCGACCCCGTATTTTAACGGGGTCAAATACAGTGTTTTCACGGATTGACAGCCATTGTTAAATTTCGGAGATTTAACATCGTTAACCCCTGAAATTAACTAACGATGCCCCTACAAATAATCGGTGTTCACAGAACCAACGATGTGCATGATAACCCCTATCTGGCTATCAACTCGTTAATGTGGATTGATGATCATACTCAAAACCGCGGCATCACTACCAGGGATGTACTCTTCGATTGGATAAATGATAACGGAATGGCTTATGTTCTTGATGAACAAGGCAATAAATTCAGGTTGCTTACAGCAATAACTAAAGGTGGTCTTAAATATCTGCGTACTGTTTTTGATGAAACAGAATCGGACAGATTGTTGAGTCTTTCCGCCTAAAATAACTAACAAAAAGCCTAAACCTTCATTTTTATACCTTAACCTTGTAAGCGACCTCTGTCATACGTTTGATAGGGGTTTGCTTTTTTGCCCCAGCGAGAAGAGCCAAGAATCAAGAACCCAGAATTAAGAGCTTAGGTTTGCAATTACCTCTATAAAACGAGCATTACCATAATATTGGGCTGCGTTTTATAAAATATCCCCGTTTATTAACCCCTATCTATCACACCTCCAAAACCGCACTTTTGTCGAATTAAATTCATTTTTACAATTAATTATCGAATTTAATTCTGACAATTAGTAATATTACCGTATGATTAACGAAACAGACATCGTTTTGGACAAAACAGACCTGCAGATATTACGATTGATGCAGGATAACGCCCGCATATCAAACGCCGACCTGGCACGCGAGCTTGGAATGGCACCATCGGGTATATTGGAACGGGTGAAAAAGCTGGAACAAAAAAATGTTATCCAGCAATATGTAACCAAAATAAACCCCGTTGCCTTACAGCAAAAATTACTGGCTTTTATTTTTATGAAAGCGGCCGACGGACCAGGCTCTGATAAAACCACGCAGGAGCTTGCCAAAATACCCGAAGTACAGGAGGTACACCATATAGCCGGCGATGATTGTTACCTTATTAAGGTACGCACTTATGATTCGGCATCGTTGATGCACCTTATGCGTACGCACTTTAGCAAAATCCCACATATTTTGAACACGCGTACCACCATAGTGCTCGAAACCGTGAAAGAGCAACAACAATTAGTTATACCCGAAAAATAAATATATCATGGCTTCTTCTTCACAAAAATCTGCGTCGCCCCTATTGGTTATTGTAGCTTTTGCTACAGTTTACCTGGTTTGGGGTTCTACCTATTTTTTTATAAAGATGGCGGTGGATGGCTTCCCCCCGTTTTTACTTGGCGTACTCCGCTTTTTTACGGCGGGCGCTTTGTTGCTTATTTGGAGTGCCATTAAAGGCGAGCGGATTTTTGTAAAGCGCAATATGATTCATGCGGCGGTGAGCGGATTTTTGTTGCTGGTAATTGGTAACGGCGTTGTAATATGGGTTGAGCAAACCCTGCCGAGTGCTATGGTTGCCATTATGGTGTCATCGCCACCCATTTGGTTTGTATTGCTGGATAAACCAAACTGGCGCACCAATTTTAAAAACAAAAGCACTATTATTGGCCTTATAATCGGCTTTGCAGGGGTAATATTATTGTTTAGCGAGCAGATAGAAAGCATGATGGGGCCAGCGTCTGGCCCATCAAAGCTGCCGGGAATGCTTTTATTAATTATAGGCACATTGGGCTGGGCGTCGGGCTCGCTTTATTCAAAACATTACAATACCCAAGGTTCCGCAGCGGTAAACACGGCATGGCAAATGATTATTGCAGGCATTGTATTTATACCATCAACTTTTCTTCACCACGAAGTTCAGTCGCTTAACTGGAGCGCTATCCCGGCACATAGCTGGTATGCATTGTTGTATCTAATAATTTTTGGATCTATAGGTGCATTTAGTGCTTATGTTTGGCTATTGCAGGTACGCCCTGCAACACAAGTTGGCACTTACGCTTACGTTAACCCGGTTATCGCTGTGATATTAGGTGTGCTTTTTGCCCACGAAGGCGTTACCCTAATACAGGTAACCGGCCTGGTGGTTATATTAGCAAGCGTGCTGCTAATTAATTTGAGCAAGTACAGGGCCTCACCTAAATCCTCTCCAAAGGAGAGGACTTTTGATTTGCAAAATAATTAATAGTTTGACTTTTAAGAACCCTCTCCTTTGGAGAGGGCAGGGTGAGGCTTCTAATTTTCCCATTTCCCAAACTCAAAGTACCTGGTTATTTTAATGCTCACTTTGCCGCCTACTTTATATTTCCCCCTGTTGTAGTTCATTACTCTGAGGGTAACATCGTTGTTATCGATGATCAATTCTTCAAAAAAGCCTTTGAACAGGATCATTTTTATGAGCCATTTTTTGCCAATGGTTGCAATTTTCACATGCTCGGCATATACAACAACAATACTTCGCTTACTTTTAATGCCGCAAACTTTGGCTTGGGTTGATGTAAGCATACTGCTACTGGCCAGTATTTGCGAAGTATACAGCAATTTAGGCGAGTGGTATAATTTATCAGGCGGGCCGTGTTCAACAATTTCGCCTTCCTTTATTACAATAAGCTCATCTGCCATTGATAATATTTCGGCCGGATCATGAGATACCAGCACCACTGTTGTCTTCCACTCCCTCACAATCTGCCTGATATCGTGCTGCAGGGCTTCCCGGTAATAGGCGTCAACCTGGTTAAACGGCTCGTCAAGCAGCAATACCTGAGGCCGACTTATAAGAGCTTTGGCTATAGTAACACGCTGCTTTTCGCCACCACTTAGTTTGCCAAAAGGGTAATCCCTCAGCGGGTAAATATTAAGCATATTAAGAGCTTCGGTAACCAACTTTATTTCATGGCTACGGTCTTCGGGAGGCATTCCATCGCGCACAGTTTCCCAAACAGACGACTTGGGGTTCATATCAACACCATTTTGGGTAACCATCCGCATTACCTTGTGGGCATGCTGTATACCATGTTCGCGGCTTAATACCCTTTCTTCCTTAAAAAAAACCTCGCCATGATCTGGCTGCAGGGTGCCAAACAATAAGTTAAGGAGCGTGGTTTTACCACTGCCGCTTTCGCCAACTATCGCGGTTATCTTACCCTTGGGCACAAATATGGTTATATTGTTTACCCCGGTTGATTTATCGCCAAAAAAGTTTTTGGTAACAGATATGGTTTCAAGTATCAAATCATCTTGCATTCCTGTGTACTTTTTATCGCTTAAAATTTTGCTAAAGGCAAATAATAGTGACTTAATAAAGCACCTAAGCTATAAAAAGTTTGCTGTCAACAAAAACTAAAGCTTATATTTTATATGCATGCAAACAATTTACACCGATAGTTATTCTTACTACAGCAACCCATCAAAATCACCATCATGAACAAAACCATCGGTATAGCCCTTATAGTTATAGGTGCCATCATGCTCATCTGGACGAGCTTTACTTATACCAAAAAGGAAAAGGTGATTGACGCCGGACCCCTCCAGGTTTCTGTTGATAAGCAAAAAACCGTTAACTGGCCCCCGTATTTAGGTGGCGCATTAATTATTGGCGGCATAGCCGTAATTGCCTTATCAAAAAGTAAATAAGCCTATTTATTATCAACAGCCTTAAGTATGCTTATATCTTTACCTGCTAATAATTGAGCGTAATTAATCATTTTAAATTTTTTTCCCTCCATCGCCCTGAATTCCGGTGAAAGCAACATGTTTAGTTCTGTTTGGCGGTGAAGGCTGGTTAGGGGTTTTCCGTCTTTAGCGTTCATCATGCTGCTATTCATATCCACCAGCGCGTCCATCTCGGGACTGGCAGTGGCTGTATGGATAACCACCAGGTTTGGCTTGTTGGGGCTAAGTTTGGTGCTTACATAATTCAGAAAAACCTTTTTCTTGGTGGTTATCGGCTCGCCCCACATTTCCATATAGGTTTCTCCAAAATAAGTAACGCTACTTAGGGTTGATATGGCTAATTTATATTTATGCGCCAGTTTTTCGGTTAGTGCCCGTAGCGCGGGTGTCGATAACGCTATCCCCATATGTGGGTCGATATAGGTAATTCTAAGCCCCGAGGCCAATGCACGTTCAATTTGTGCCGATAGCTCGGTTTCCACTTCCTCCATTTTATATCCGCTTTTGGCGAACGATGACGTGGAATGCGGGAAATAGCCTACTTCATCAACTAAACTTGGCACGGCAGTTTGCCCGGTAACCGGACCCCAGCGGTAGTTTTTCCACTCAGATGTTAAGGTTAAGTGTACTCCTACGCTTACATTCGGATACTTTTTCAAAATCTCAACGGCTTCCTGGTACCATGGGCAGGCAAACTGTAACGAAACGGAAAATGGCAAGCCGGTTTTAGCCATCTTTTCGGCGGCCATATTTACAGAATGGTTCATGCCTATATCGTCAAGCCTTATCAACAATTTTGGCAGTTGATCAGCATTCTGCGCTATCGCCGGACTTAACCAAACAACTGTCACCACCAAAAACAAGTATCGCTTAAGTATATTTTTCATTAAATTGGGGATTTTTAGGTATAAAAAACAAAAGATCAATTATAAATGATCGAAAAAACATGAAAAATTACCATTTATTGCAATAATAAAATGTAAATATTATAAAAATCAACGGCTGCAACATTTATTTACTGAGATTTTGCGTTAATTTAATACCTTGTAAACCATAATAACGCTTATATCACTAAAAATACCCTATTTAAACGTTACCTATGCATAATATCTGGCAGAATTACAAAGCCATAATTAATCGCAATTGTTTAGGTAACACCGAACAACTGCATGGTTTGCGTTATTGGAGTAACAAGTTATTTGCAGCAATAATGACATACTTTTTGCCACTTGCTATCATTGCCCTGATTTCCGGAGGGTATATCTGTATTTCAAATCATTTTTATGTACTTGCCATTTTCGTTTCATTTATTGTAGTTGCTATCGGGGTCGTGGCATTATTACCTGGTATAAGTATCCCGGCCCGTAAATCACTTTTTATTGCGTTTCTGTATACGCTTGCCATATTTTTGCTCTACTACCTGGGTTGGTATGGGCCAGGCTTGCTTTATTTATTGGCTATAACATTTGTTTGTTTGCTTATATTTCATGGCAAGCACCCGTTTTGTACTGTTTACATGAACATATTTATTTGCATTTCGGTAGCGGCTTGCATTCAGTTAAAACTTTTATCAAACGGCATAACGCTCCAATATTCCCTCGGCGCATGGATAGCGGCATCAGTAAACTTGATTGTTTTGAGTGCGGCTATAGCCAAACTTTTACCCGCGCTTTTTAATGGCCTGCAACAAAGTAACAACCGGTACGAAACCGTTGCGCAGGCCACAAGTGATACCATCTGGGATTGGGATATCATTAGCGATATCATTCAGTACAATTATGGCATGAACCAGGTTTTTGGGTACAAATTAAGCGAAATTGCCAATGTAACCAACTGGTGGAACACCAAACTTCACCCTGATGATGCCGAAAAAGTTACCGGCGGCCTTGCCCAGGCTTTTACAAGCAAAAGCAATCACCTGCAGCTCGACTACCGGTTTTTATGTGCCGATGGCAAGTACAAACATATACTTGACAGGGCTTTGATAATAAGAGATGAAAGCGGTAAACCCGTACGTGTTATTGGCGCTATGCAGGATGTTACCCGCCAAAAAGAAGAAGAACAATGGCTGCGCCTTACCGAATCGGTATTAAAATATGCCACCGACGCGGTTTTGATTTTTGAGGCCGAAGCCAATGAAAATCAGCAAAGAAAATTAGTATATGTAAACCAGGCATTTACCAATATTACCGGCTATACCCAGCAGGAAACAATTGGAATGGTAACCGATGTTTTATGGGGTAATAACATTGCCGGCATCGCTCAAAACAATTTGTTGACCACCTTTGATCAGCAAGTAGCATTTGAGATTGAGGTAATTAATTATAAAAAGAATGGCGAACGATTCTGGAGCAGTAAATCGGTATCACCTGTTAAGGATTCAACTGGCAGAACAACCCATTGGATCTCGATTGAGCGCGATGTTACCCAAACAAAAAACCACGTTAACGCTATCGAAAAACAAAATATTAAACTTAAAGAAATAGCCTGGACCCAGGCCCACACGGTACGAACCCCGGTTGCTAGGCTCATTGGCCTGGTTGACTTACTACTTGATGAAAATACCCATGCAACGGATTACGACCAGTTGCTCAATTTTATTTCAGTATCCGTGCATGAACTTGATAACATCATCTTAGGTATCATCCGAAAATCAGAAAACGAGCAGATAAATTTAATGCCTAAGTTGGACAATTTATAGGAAAGAGTTTAATTTGATTATAATAAAACAGATAACCGTTTCTATATTTATCTACTCAAATTATGTGAGATTGTACTTTTTTGAGTTCCAATTTATTATTTAATTTAAACATTATCATGGGAATGTTTCTTTCAATGTCGGGCGTAATCGGCAAAACAAAAAGTGAAGTTGCAGCAAGTTTATCAAATTATGCAAACTCAGTTGGCGGCGGCCTTCAGAAGGAAAATCTACCTGTAAATGATGATAAATGCTGCATAATTGAAGAAGCGAATGGTAATACCACTATTTTTTACCCGTATGCTTACCTGGAGTGGGATAGTTCATCTGAATTTATCTCGAAAGATTTAGTTGCTCCCGTTTTTTCGTTTCATATACACGATGGGGATTTGTGGATGTACATTCTGTTTGTTAACGGTACCCTCGTAGATCAATTCAATCCTGTCCCTGACTATTGGGACGACAATTTAAGTGAAGAAGAATTAGAAAGCTGGAAAGGTGAGCCAGCGATAATCAATACGTATGTAAAAAATATAAAAACAACTGATATTGAAAAATATTTAGTCCGTTGGGACTTAGAAACCGAAGAAATAATTAAGGCCTACCCCAGCGACGAATATCCACAAGAAGATTGGCAATTACTTGATTTTATGAAAAAACTGGGCTTACCCTACCCACTTGACGGAAATGGAAACCCTAAAGACGAAACATACAAACTTTGGACAAAAGATATACGTTCGACACCTGCGAGCAACATCGCTAAGCCGCCGCAAGTAATAAATCCCCCAAAAGCCTGGTGGAAATTCTGGTAGCTTTAAATTTAACCTTGCCTCGCGCTATGTATTCAAGGGGTTCTATCGTAAATAATTCAAACTCTTACATAGTTTCACAACCCTCAAAAATCCAGTCCTGTAAAACCATCAAACCCAGCACTACTCCAGTAACAAAGTATCCTCATCGTCGGTAAGGCTTAGCTGAATGCTGTCTGCCCCTGCAATACCTTCAATGCTGCCTTTAATGTGCGCGGCGTTTAACAATACTTTATCCAGCTGCTTCTCGCGCGATTTCCACATTTTTTCCATCGCGTCGCGTTCTTTTTGGATAGAAAGACGCATACTCATATAACCTTCCCGAATGGCTTTCCATTGTTCAGAAAATTCGCTGCTGGTTAAGTAATCATACAACAGGTGCATTTTATCGCCCTTATTATCCTGCGATTTAATGAGATTTGATAATTTGATAACACCATCGCGCAGGATGTAGGATACGGCCTTTACCTCATCAAAACTACAAATCCAAACGCCATCTTTTTCGCCAAAACAATCCATGCCTTTAGGGTAGCATTGAGTAACAATTACGGCTACGTCCACACCAACGCTGCGCATGTCTTTTTTGAGTTTGTCAATCCAGTCGGCGCCAAAAGTGGCTGTGCGTTTACTTTCGTAAATAATTTTACCACACTCCTGCCCAAACTGGTTACGAACGGTTTGAACGCAATCGGCGCCGCGAACCCCTTTACCAACTTCGCTTATTATATCAAACGGAAAATAGTTGCGCAGTAATTCTTCCAGTATCAGTTCCTGCACTTCGCCTTGTAATTGCATCGATCCTTGCTCGGCTTTGCGCTTCATTTCTTCGGCAAGCTTCTTTTGGTCGTCAAGCTGTTTTTCCAGTTCTTTTACCTTCAATTGGTATTCAATATCTTTAATACTATGCCGCTCAGCTTCCTGTCGCCTAATCTGCTCGCCCAGTTCATTACGTTGCTCCTGCAATTTACGTTGCAATGAAAGCTCCATTTCCTCTTCTTTTTGCTGCAGCTGTTTTTCGCGCTGTAAAAATTCAAGTTCTTTCTGGCGCGATAGCTTTAATTTCTCTTCGCTCTCCTGCGCCGAATTTTTAAGCATAAGCACCTGGTTTTCATAATCCTGGCTTATGGATTTGCGCAAATTTTCCTCCAACACCAGTTGCAGCTGTTTTTTCTCGGCATTCAGGCGCTGTTCAAACTCGGCTTTTTGCTGGCGCTCTTTACTCAAAAACTCCTCGTCCTTTTTACGGTATTCCTCTTCCTTTTGGCGGGTATAATCTTGCATTTTAACCCGGAGCTCTTTTTTATACTCCTCGGCCATCACCTCCTCTATCGGAAAACCAAAACCGCAACTTGGGCACTTAACTTCTGTAGCCATACTTTTTATCACGCGAAAAACATTTTCGCACCTCAAATATAGGAATTTATACAGCGCCAAATTTTAACGAAAATGTAATACTTGCAGTTATCAATTATTATTTATACATTACATCAATGCAAATTTTACAAATTGGCAAGGTCTTGTGGAGCTACGATTACGAAATCGCGGCACTTACGTTGATCGATGAAGCCGGAGCCCTTTTTTCGCTAACTCCGCCCCCCCACCATCGTGAGGGTGAAATTATATTGACCCCAACAAGCTTGGTTATTGATGGCTATAACTACTTAAATATCCCCTTAAACAAGCTTGAACAAGTATATCTTGGATTTGATGATGTTTACAAAAGATCATTAGTAAGAAATAAAGGCCTTTTTTGCCAACCCTTAAGGTTGCGCTACAAACAAGGTGATGATACTGCAGTAGTTTACCTTATTGTAGATCTTAGGTTTTTCGGCACAAAAAACCAGCTCTGGTTTGATACCTTAAAACAACTCCTGGCCGACTAAGCCTCTTTTGCCCCCAAAACACACCTTTTCTTAAAACATGTAGTGCTTTGCCGGAAAGCGATCCGGTTAAAATACCGCATTATGGGTATTTTTTATGAATCACCAATTTGTCATATTTGGCACTATAAACCATCACTAAAACCTTTATCTCCTGGCCCCTATTTAATTGGCCAACTGTAGCAAAGGCTTACATAATTTATTGATCATTATGAAAAAACTCGGACTACTACGGTTATTTATTTGTTTACCACTCATCGCCCTTATTATCCCCAACGTTACCGAATCATTAATAAACCCCAATTACAAGGTGCCACTTATACACGTTATTGCCGGTGCAGCACTGGTGGCAGCAATTGCCATTTGCACAATCATTATCTACTACCTTCAAAAACAGCAACTTAAAGTACAATACCAGCGCAACAAAAACTAACTAAAAAGCAAACGGCGTACCCGGTTTACCAGGTACGCCGTTTAGCGTTTTAAGCAATATTATAATTATTTAGCTTTAGCAAATTCGCCGTTAGCTTTAATGGTAACTTCATCGCTTAACATAGCCGAACCAAATTTACTACCAAAGCCAAAATCAGCACGTTTTATTGTGCCTGTTAACTGGAAACCAGCATCATCGGCTTTGCTCATTGGGTTTTGAATGGTACCACGGTACCATAAATCAAATGTAGCTGGTTTGGTAACACCTGCCAAAGTAAGGTTACCGGTAACGGCATAATGTTTATCAGAAGTTTTTGTTATACCTGTGCTTGTAAAAGCAATTGTTGGTTTATTTGCAACATCAAAAAAATCGGCAGATTTTAAGTGATTATCACGATAATCGTTATCTGTGCTTACAGATGCTGTTTGTACAGTAAACGAAACTTTAGCATCGCTAAAATCTGGCTTTGCAGCAACAATAGTAGCATCGTAAGTTTTAAAAGTACCGTCAACATCATTTACCAGTAAGTGGGTAACTGTAAACTTAACATTTGAGTGTGCTTTGTCAACCGTCCAGGTTGTTTGTGCCGAAGCGGCAGTATACAAAAATGCCGACGCTAACAGGATAAAGACTTTTTTCATTTTACTTGAGATTTTGTTTTTTTTATGATCCAAAAGTATACAAAGAATTGGAATATTTAGCAATTAAATGTTTAAACACTTAATTATTAAATTAGGATGACAAATTACGACTAATTTAGTGGGGTAAACAATATTTTCGGCGCACTAAATACATTAACAGAATGGAAAAACGGCAATAATTTACTTAGCGCCAAATACATAAAATAATGAAAGGCCTACATTACTGCTAATAAAGCTGGCGTCAAAAGTATTAGTGCTATAATTGTTTGGGGATTCGTCATTCCCCTTTGAATGCTGATAAGCTATATTAGCTAACGAAGCCGAAATCCCAATATTTCTTGAAGGGTAATAAACGAGGGCCAGGTTTGCACCGGCAGAATAATTATCGCTTTTGTAAGTATCACTTGCCTGATTAGGATCTGAATAGGTGTTTTTGGTATTATATTTACCATAACCTACATATGGACCGGCGCGCAAACCTATCTTATCGGTATACATGAAGTATTTTCTTAAAAATAACTGTGCGCTATAATCATATTGACGGCTACGGTAAGGCGAGGATCCCTGGCTGTTCGTATTACTCATATGATCATAACCTAAGTTAACGCCAATATCTAACTTGTTGGCAATAAAATAACTGTAGCTTGGCCCGATACCAAACGATGACGATTTGGAGTTTAAATTATAAGATGATCCAGAATTTGGATCATTGATAACGTTACTCGATTTTTGAGAATGAAAAGACACGTTGACACCCAATGTTTGCGAGCCTTTTTCGGTTTGGGCTTTTGAAATTTGAAAAGCCAGTAAAAATGCAGAGATTAAAAGCAGTACTTTTTTCATATTGTAATAATAGTTTATTGAGCATTTGAAACGGCTTTTATTTGCCTATATTTTGCCAATACAGCTATTATTAAATAAATATTTTTCGCGATAATATAAGGTTATAACCGGCGTTTAATTTGATTTTATCATCAAAGTTATCTTCCCTCCAGGCTATCCCTGTACTCCTTAAGCGCTTTTAAAATCGAAGTAGCGATGGTGAACTGGCCGTCTTTTGAGTTCAGGTATTCTTCATCAGTTGGGTTATTGATAAATCCAGTTTCAACTAACACTGCAGGCATACCGCTTTGGGCCAGTACCAGCACGCCTTGCTCCTTTACCCCAAAGGTATGGTGCCCATCTGCTTTCTTTACCTGGTGAATAATCATATCACCAAAATGAATGCTTTGTTTGCGGTACTTTTGCTGAAAAGCATTCAACACAATGGTATTAACTACATTATCATCGCCATAACCGTTATATTTATTCTTATAATCATCTTCAATAAAAATAGAAGCGTTCTCCCGCAATGCCTCCCGCTGTTCCTGGCTGCGGTGAAAACCGTAAACCAACACCAGGGTGCCGTGCTCTTTGGCTCTTTTTTGTGGTGATGAATTACAATGGATAGAAATAAACAGGTTGCCGTGATTACTGTTGGCTATTTCGGTGCGCCGGTGCAATTCAATAAAGGTATCTGTACTACGGGTCATGATGGTTTTAACACCGGGCATTTCGTTATTTACCAAATCGCGCAGTTTTTTGGCAATACTAAGCGCTATATCTTTTTCTTTTGAAGTGGCGCCGTGTGCGCCGGGATCTTTACCCCCATGGCCGGCATCAATGATAACTGTTTTGAACTTAAAGTGATTTGTAACCGGCTTTATTGCACCACTTTCTTGTCCGTATAAACTGTTAACTGAAAACAAACGGAAGAAAAAACAAACAAATACAAGTATACGCGTACTTTTTAGGTAGATGGAAAACATGAAGAATTTTGTATATAGGTACTTTAAATATTTTAACTATAAATGCCATAATTAAGATATTGTTTGGTGTACTCAGTTTAAATGTATGTTTAATTAAATTCTGCAAAGGTAGTATTAGTTAACATTTTAACGTTATTTGGGTTCAAAAAAACACCCAAATAACAAATCGACAAGAGATGCAATGCATATCATGTTTAAGTTTTATATTTATGTTTTACTACTTACCATTTGATATATGCCATTCAAAAAGCTGCTGTTTGCCCTGTTCGTTTTCATATTTTTTGTACAAATCAGTTATAGCCAGGAAAAACAATTGCCCTACGGCGACAACGCATCCGTGGGCAAATATTACAACATACGTGGTATTAAGCTGTATACCGAAACTTATGGCAGTGGCAAACCCTTGCTGATGATTCACGGCAACGGCGATAGAATGAGCGCTTTCAAAAACAATATCCCATATTTTGCAAAAAAATATAAAGTTATAGCTGTGGATAGCCGTGCGCACGGCAAATCAACCGATGCAGCCGATTCGTTAAGTTTTGAACAGATGGCCGATGATTTTGCCACCCTGCTGGATGCGATGCACATCGATTCGGCTTACGTTGTTGGCTGGAGCGATGGTGGTATTAACGCGCTGGAACTTGCTATGCGCCATCCTGGTAAAGTTATAAAACTGGCGTCGACAGGTGCAAACCTTTGGCCCGATTCAACCGGGCTGATACCCAGCTTATGGAAAGATATGCAGAAAAACTACGCGGCACATAAAAATGAGGTTTGGAAAACTGCTAAAGAAAAAAATGACTGGAAAATATTCATGCTGGATTATGACCAACCGCACATCAAATTAACCGAACTACACAAAATCAAGTGCCCATCGCTTATTATAGGCGGCGACCACGACCTTATCCCGGTAGAACATACTGTAATTATTGCTCAAAATATCCCAAAATCCTATTTGTGGATCGTACCCAACTCGGGCCACCCTACACTCGTCGAACATAAAGACGAGTTTAACAAACTGGTGGATGATTTTTTTGAGAAGCCATTTAAGCAACGATAACTTTTCTATATAAAAATCAGTCTATAAACTGATAAATAATTTTATTTTTAAGGCTATAGTTTTAAAAAAACTTGCTTATTTCAAACTATAGCCTTAATTTTGTTTTGTACTAAAGCGGTATAGGGTATGAAAAACAGAAAACAACAGTTGATTATTGAGCAGATGGATAAAAAGCTTACTGTTTTTAAATCGGTTGAGAATGTTATCATACCTTCAAAAGGCTGGTTAAATGCTGTGCGGGTATCCCTTAAAATGACTTTACAACAATTGGGCAATCGTTTAAATATTACGGCACAAAGCGCAAATGACCTGGAAATGCGGGAAGCCCTGGGCACTATAAGTTTAAACCGGTTGCGGGAAGCTGCTGATGCTTTAGACATGAAATTTGTATATGGGATAATACCCAAGGATGGTTCTATCGAATTAATGATTGAAAAACGAGCTAAGGAGCTTGCCCAAAAGATTGTGTTGCGAACATCTAATTCAATGAAATTGGAAGACCAGGAAAATTCGGGAGAAAGAATAGAAAAAGCTATTCAGGAAAAAACAGAAGAGATCAAAGAAGAGTTGCCCAAATATTTATGGGAATAAATTTTGAATACCAGGATGGGCAAACCCCTTTGGACGAAGAGGAAAAAGAGGGTTTGCTCATTACTACCATCACTACACGCGCAGAACTGGATGAGTTTGAGCAATTGAACATTCAAAAAGCTATAGAGTGGACCTTAATCCGGAAATTCAAATCGGATAAAGTGTTAACAGAGGGGTTTATTAAAGAACTTCATTACCGTATGTTTGGTGACACCTGGGCCTGGGCAGGTAAATTCAGAAACACAAATAAAAACCTGGGAGTGGATTACTTTAAAGTGAGCGTAGAGCTTAGAAATCTATTAGATGACACAAGATTCTGGGTAGATAAAGCAATTTATCCACCAAACGAAATAGCCATCCGCTTTAAACATCGCATAGTCAGCATTCACTGTTTTGCAAACGGCAACGGCAGACATTCCAGATTATTAGGCGACATTATAATTGAACACCTTTTTAAGCTACCAGTGTATTCATGGGGAAGTTCAAACCTAATTAAAGCAGACCAGAGCAGAAAATTTTACCTGACTGCCATAAGAGTCGCCGATAAAGGTGATATTGAACCGCTTATAAATTTTGCTCGTTCTTAGCTTGCTTATCAAGTCACACTCGTTCCACGAACCATATACCTGTTCAAATCCATGACAGTCCATGACAGTTCCCGAATTACTATTGCCTACATTAGCTTTACCAATTTAAACCAGTTAAGAGTATGCAAGTTATTTTTGGAGTCTTTTTCCATTTTATCGGCGGGTTCGCATCGGGGAGTTTTTATATTCCCTACAAAAAAATTAAGGGCTGGGCCTGGGAAAGCTACTGGATAGTAGGTGGCATTTTTTCCTGGTTTATAGTTCCGCCGCTGGCCGCATGGTTAACCATACCTGGCTTTGCCAATATCATTAGCCATACCAGCACATCCGTTATCGGGTGGACTTACTTAATGGGCTTACTATGGGGCATCGGAGGGCTCACCTATGGCTTAGGTGTACGATACCTTGGGGTATCACTGGGCAGTACTATTATATTGGGCCTTTGTTCGGTATTCGGGGCATTAATACCATCGGTATATTATGACCTGGTTCCAAAAGAGGGTAAGGATACGTTTAGCATGATGCTACATAACCAATGGGGGCAGTTTGTATTATTAGGGATATTGCTATGTGTTGCAGGTATAGTTATATGCGGCAAAGCCGGCATGATGAAGGAGAAAGAGCTATCATCAGATAAAACCATCGCCAACGAAAATAAAGATTACCGTTTTGGGCTGGGCATCTTCGTAGCTGTAGTATCGGGGGTGTTGAGTGCTTGTTTTAACTTTGGCATCGAAGCAGGAAAATCAATGGCAGATACCGCAAACAATCTTTGGCAGGCCGCACACCCGGGACAGGGTAACTTTCTGTATCAAAACAATGTAACCTACATTATCATACTGTGGGGTGGTTTAACTACCAATTTTATATGGTGTATGGTGCTAAACGCCCGCAACAAAACGTTTGGTAATTATACCGATAAAAAAACGCCGCTGCTAAAAAACTACTTGTTTGCGGCACTGGCCGGCACTACCTGGTTTTTACAGTTCTTTTTTTACGGTATGGGCGAAAGCAAAATGGGCAACGGGGCCAGTTCATGGATTTTGCACATGGCCTTCATTATCCTGATAGCCAACACCTGGGGCCTGGTGCTAAAAGAATGGAAAGGCGTTAGCAAAAAAGCATTTGCTACTGTAATTGCCGGTATAGCCGTAATTATACTATCGGTGCTTGTGGTGGGCTACGGTAATTCGTTAAAATAATTATTGAATTATTGATTGACTGAATTATTGATTGAGCTGCAATGCGGTGTTATCAATAATCAGCAAACATTAACTCAACAATTAAAATAAAATCAATAATTCACTAACTCAATAATTCAACAATTAAAATACATATGTCTGTCAAAACAACACAATTTAAGCATGTAAGCTACCTGTGGGATGATGCTAAAGCAGCCGGGCTTGCCGGCGACGAGGTAGCATTATTAATATACCGATCCAACTTATTAGGTGCCGATTTGCGGTTAACTAACTATGGCGGAGGCAATACTTCGTGCAAAGTAATCTCCAAAGACCCTTTAACCGGCAGTAATGTTGAAGTAATGTGGATTAAGGGATCGGGCGGCGACATTGGAACATTGAAAAAAAGCGGTTTGGCAGCTCTATATGTCGACCGGCTGCGTAGCCTTAAAAATGTTTACCGTGGCGTAGAACATGAGGACGAAATGGTTGAACTGTTTAATCACTGTATTTATGACCTGGCATCAAAAGCGCCGTCTATTGACACTCCGTTACACGGCTTTTTACCTTTCAAACATATCGATCACCTGCACCCCGATGCAGCTATTGCTATCGCCGCAGCAAAAGATGGTAAAAAAATAACGCAGGAACTTTTTGGCGGCACCATTGGCTGGGTAGAGTGGAAAAAACCAGGCTTTGAGCTGGGCTTGCAATTGAAACAATGTCTTGACGAAAATCCCGGCATCCGTGGCATCATGTTAGGTTCGCACGGCTTATTTACCTGGGGCGATACAGCTTATGAAAGCTACGTTAACACATTAGAAGTAATTGAGCGCTGTGCCGAATACCTGGAAGAAAACTATGGCAAAAAAGCCCCCGTTTTTGGCGGTCAAAAAATTGAAAGCCTGGACGATGCGGGCCGAAAAAAGCAGGCTGCCGCCATTGCCCCTATCCTGCGTGGCTTTTGCTCGAGCGAGCGCCACATGGTTGGGCATTTTACCGATGATGCCCGCGTGCTGGAGTTTATCAACTCGAATGATCTTGATCGTTTGGCGCCGTTAGGCACCAGCTGCCCAGACCACTTTTTGCGGACAAAGATTAGTCCGCTGGTATTGAATCTTGCACCGGGCGAAGATTTGAGCGACGTTAAAGCTTTACAGGAGCGCCTGACACCTGCGTTTGAGGCCTACCGCCAAATGTATACCGATTATTACAACACCTGCAAGCACGAAAACAGCCCCGCTATCAGGGATACCAACCCGGTAATTATCCTTTATCCGGGTGTTGGTTTATTCTCTTTCTCAAAAGATAAACAAACCGCCCGTGTTGCAGCTGAGTTTTATACCAACGCCATCAATGTAATGAAGGGTGCCGAGGCTATATCAGAGTATACGTCGCTGCCACGCCAGGAAGCATTTGACATTGAATATTGGTTGTTAGAAGAAGCCAAGCTACAACGCATGCCAAAGCCAAAAGCGTTATCGGGCAAAATTGCCTTAATAACAGGCAGTGCCGGCGGTATAGGCAAGGCTATCGCCAAAAAATTTGTTGATGAAGGCGCGGTTGTGATCCTTAACGATATGAATGCCGAACGTTTGGAAAGTGCTGGCGAAGAATTTAAAAAGCTGTACGGCAAAGACTCATATGCCACCGCAGTGCTTGATGTTACCAATAGCGAACAAATTGATTCGGCGTTAACGGTTGCCGCCCTGGCTTTTGGTGGGGTGGATATTGTGATTAACAACGCCGGCCTGTCTATTTCAAAATCTATTGCCGATCATACCGATAAGGATTGGGACTTATTGTACGATGTGTTGGTAAAGGGCCAATTCTTTATTACCCAGGCCGCCGTCGCCACCATGAAAAAGCAAGCTATCGGTGGCGATATCATTAACATTGTAAGTAAGAACGCGTTAGTAAGCGGACCAAACAACGCGGGATACGGTTCTGCTAAGGCAGCCCAACTACACCTGAGCCGCTTAAACGCTGCCGAGTTAGGCGCAGATCACATTCGCGTGAACGTGGTTAACCCGGATGCCGTTATCAGCGATAGTAACATCTGGGCCGGCGGCTGGGCCGAGGGACGTGCAAAAGCTTACGGCATCACCGTAGCCGAACTGCCTGCTTACTACGCTAAACGTACCTTATTAAACGAGGTGATTTTACCGGCAGATATTGCCAACGCCTGCTTCGCCTTTACAGGCGGCCTGCTCAACAAATCAACCGGCAACGTGTTGAATGTTGATGGCGGTGTGGCGATGGCATTTGTGAGGTAGAAGCCCCCTCTAAATCTCCACCTGAAGGGGGAGACTTGAAAACATAAACCTTGGCTAAAACCGGGGAATTAAATTGTCCTTTTTAAGCCCTCCCCTTCAGGGGAGGGTTTGGGTGGGGCTTAACCATTATAACAATGCAATTAGAGAAGAGCATAATCGAAGAAACTAACCATCAGCAACAAGCCGCGCACCAGCGTAAGTTTAATTTTGTTGCGGAGGATATAAAAGGGTTGGACACCATCCTGAAAAAATTAGGTGATTTTAATATCGCCATACCAAGTTGGGCCTTAGGTACCGGCGGCACACGTTTCGGCCGTTTCTCTGGCGGTGGCGAACCACGCAGCCTGGAAGAAAAAATTGAAGATGTGGGTTTAATTCATGCATTAAACCGCAGCAGTAATTCCATTTCGCTGCACATTCCATGGGATATCCCTAAAAATGCTGATGCTATAAAAGCGCATGCCGCACAATTTGGACTGCATTTTGATGCCGTAAACTCCAACACCTTTCAGGACCAGGCAACACAGGAGCTGAGCTATAAATACGGCTCGTTGCACCACGTAGATAAGGCTGTGCGCAAACAGGCCATTGCCCACAATATCGAAGTTATTAAGTATGGTGTCGAGTTGGATTCAAAAGCTTTATCGGTTTGGTTATCCGACGGATCAAATTTTCCGGGGCAACTGAACATGCGTGGCGCTTTTGAACGTACGCTGGAAAGTTTACAGGAAATTTACGAAGCCCTGCCAGCCGATTGGAAAGTTTGGGTGGAGTACAAACCTTACGAGCCGAATTTTTATTCAACTACTATTGGCGATTGGGGCCAATCCTACCTCCTGTCGTCCAAATTAGGCATCAAGGCACAAACCCTGGTGGATTTGGGGCACCATTTGGGCAGCACCAATATTGAGCAAATTGTTACTTTATTGCTGATGGAAGGCAAGCTGGCCGGCTTCCATTTTAACGACTCTAAATATGGCGATGATGACCTTACCGTCGGCAGCATCAATCCATACCAGCTGTTCCTGATATTTAATGAACTGGTAGAAGGCATGGATGCCCGCGGCATGAACCACGCGACCGCGATTGGCTGGATGATTGATGCCTCGCATAATGTGAAAGACCCTATCGAGGATCTGATCCAATCGGTAGAAGCCATTAAAATTGCCTATGCACAGGCCTTATTGGTTGATGTAACTGCGCTAAAACAAGCGCAACAGGATAATGATGTAGTTAAAGCACAGGAAATATTACAGCATGCTTACCGTACCGATGTACGCCCGCTATTAGCCGAGGCACGTTTACGCGCCGGCGGAGCATTGGATCCTCTTGCCTTGTACAGGGCACAGGCCGTACGTAACCAATTGATTAAAGAACGCGGGGCAAAAGCTGTATCAACCGGATTATAATATGGCGCAAATACCCGTTATAGCTGTTTTTGATGTGGGAAAAACCAACAAGAAGCTGTTCCTGTTCGATGAAAACTACAAGATAGTTTTTGAACGCACAGCCCGCTTCACGGAAACCCACGACGAAGATGGCGACCCATGCGAAAACCTCGATAGCCTGCGCCTGTCGGTATTTGATTCGCTGCGCGAGATTTTTAAGCATAAAGAGTTTGATTTAAAAGCGGTCAATTTCTCTACCTACGGCGCAAGCTTTGTTTATGTAGATGAAGATGGCACCCCGCTAACCCCATTGTATAATTACCTTAAACTATATCCGCCAGAGTTGAGCAGGCAGTTTTACCAAACCTATGGCGATGAAGCCCGGTTTGCACGTGAAACTGCCTCGCCGGTTTTGGGCAACCTAAACTCGGGTTTGCAATTGTACCGGCTTAAATACCAGCAACCGGAGGTGTTTAAAAAAATCAGGTACGCCCTGCACTTGCCCCAATACATGAGCTACCTGTTAAGCGGCCAAATGGTTACCGATTTAACCAGCATAGGCTGCCATACTGCCCTTTGGGATTTTGCCGCAAATGACTACCACAAATGGGTAAAAGATGAGGCTATACTACCTAAAATGGCTCCGCTAAAGCCTGCCGATAGTGTTTTACCATCTGTGTTTCCGGGCAGCACGTTTTGTGTGGGGGTTGGCCTGCATGATAGCTCGGCAGCGCTTATCCCCTACCTGGTAAGTTTTAACATGCCCTTTGTACTCATATCAACAGGCACATGGTCTATCAGTTTAAACCCATTTAACCAAACACCCCTTACTGCTGATGAATTAAAAAACGACTGCCTTAACTACCTGCAATACAAAGGTAGCCCGGTAAAAGCTTCACGACTGTTTACAGGATACGAATATGAGCAACAGGTAAAAAGAATAGCAGATCACTTTAACCGGGATGTTATTATTTACAGGACCATAAATTATGATGCGGCGATTGCAGCAAAGCTAAACCTGCGTAACAGTGGGTTAACGAGCAGCAAACAGGATGGAGAGCTGCAAAAGTCGGTTTTTGAACAGCGGGATTTAAATGATTTTGCCGACGATATTGAAGCCTATCACCAATTGATGATAGACATTGTTAATCAGCAAACCATATCAACTAACTACGTACTACAAGGCTGTACGGTGCAAAGAATTTTTGTAGATGGCGGGTTCAGTAAAAACAGCGTGTTTATGCACCTGCTGGCCCTGGCCTACCCTCAACTGGAGGTTTACGCCGCCTCCATGGCCCAGGCTACGGCTGTTGGCACGGCATTGGCCATCCATTCCTGCTGGAACAGTAAAACACTGCCGCATGATTTAATTGAGCTGAAGTATTATTCGGGGGTAAAAGAGATCGTTTAGAGGAGACTTAAGAAGTTAGAATCAGGAAACAAACTTTTTATTACTCCCCTCCCTGTCATGTTGTGCTTTCGAGGTGCGTAGGCCTGTCACCCTGAGCCTGTCGAAGGGTCGCGCGGACAGGCCTTTGCCCGCGATGCTTCGACAGGCTCAGCATGACAACGACTTTTGTATGCCATTTCCCCTTCAGAATTTCGCGAAATTTTACAACTCAGCATGACAAGTGGAGGAAATGTTGTTTTTAAATCTCCTTCACCAGCCCCAAAATGTCCCCCACAACCACGGCATCTTTAATAATCCTTTCGTGCCCGAGTTCAAAATATTCATGCGTAACGATATCCGGGTTAAAAGCCAAAAACTCCTGCAAATAGTCATAAGGCGATACCTTATCTTCCTTGTCAAAAGCTAGGCAATGCTTTAGCGCCCCCGTTATGTGTTTGTTGTTAATATCGAAATAAGAAGCATCCAGTTCAAAAAGTTCCCTGAAACTTTCAAAAAATCTTTCCTGTGCCGATACCGGTACTTCGGCGGCATTCATCGTGGCTTTAAAGTTTTCTTTTAGTTTAATTAATGGGGCGATGCTGATTTGCAGTGTCGGTTTAATATTAGTTTCGTTTATGGCTATAACGTTGGCCATAGCCCCCAATGAGTGACCTATTATAACATCCGGTGCGCCATATCGGCTAATAATAGCCTCGGCAGCTTTTGCAAATAATATCAGGTTGGATAGTTCCCCTTCCGAACTGCCATTGCCCGGCGCATCAAAGGCAATGATCTGGATATCGTCAATCGCTTTTAATCCGGTTATCACCTCATCAAAATCAATGGCCTTTGATCCCCAGCCATGGGTTATCAAAACCTTTTTATTGCCGTTGCCCCAAATAAAACCATTAAAGTTTAATATCGATTTTGCAAAATGCGGATCATCAACCGGCAATGTAAACTTTTCGGCTTCATCTAACAATTGTTGCTGCTGTAACCTCGGCTGCATTTTGGGCGAATAGCAGATAAGCTGCCAAAGCATATCCGTTAAATCAACATCTTCTTTATTTTCCAACGCGAGGATGTGGCGGTGCAATAGTTTTAGTTTCTTCATGAGGCAGTGGCATGTTCAGAAAACAAATATAAAAAAATGCTGAGCGACCGGTGTCCTGAAAAGGTAAAACTCGCCCTTCAGGGGGCCGGGGTTACTTCCCTCTGCCCAGCCACAACAAACTGTTGATAAGCAGCTGGTTTTGCGTATCGTTATCAAAAGTGTAAGATAAAGTACGGTTAGTGCCTCCGTCATAATCCATATCATTATGGCCCATGTTAAAGTAAACCATACGATATTTTTTATTGGTCCATACTACCGGGTAGTAGCCGCTGTGCCATATTTCATACTGTTTAGGACCATTACCTAACGGAAAACTGGCCGAATCGATAGACAACAAAATCTCAATATCCGGGTTCTTGCGCAAATCGTGCTCCCACCGGTACCATTCGTTAGGCTGCGTTTTAAATGTTGCAGGCAGGCCGCGGGTTACCGGGTGTTTAGCGTCTTCTACCCTTAAAATGGCCGGGGTTGGGTGCCAGGTATTACTCACATACTGGCCAGATCCCAGGAACTCGTTATGGTACCAATCCCAATTTTGAGGATAATCTGAAGGTGTGAGCGCAAAAGCCGAAAAATGGAAACCCATCCAGCCGCCGCCATTTTTCATATATTGTTCAAACGCGGCGCGCTGAGCATGGTCATCCGGCCGGGTATCTAAAAACAGTACAACCTGGTATTTGGCCAGGAAAGCAGCGTTCATATTACTCCAATTGTTGGTAGAATTGTAGGTGAAATTGTATTTTTTCGCCATCTCCGGGAAACGCTTGTTGGCTTCGTGCATAAAACTGATATGCGCCTTATCATTACGGCCTGTATAAAAAGCTATTACTTTAAAAGACTTATTTTTTTGCGCGCTGGCAGTATAAAAACTCAGGCAAGCGATGCATAGTACAGCCGCCAATGCAGCGAGTTTTGAGATACGGATACTCATGGTTGATGCTTTGGTTTATTTCCTATAAAACTAAGCCATTTTATTTAAAATAGGTAAATGCCAGCTTATTAAGATTTAAAGTAGTTGTATGATTAGCTGCAGATCGGTGAAATCTCGTGCAATCAGTGAAATCTAATCAAAAAAAACAGCCGCTGCATTACTGCAGGCGGCTGCCCCTAAGCTATTGTCCCTGATTACATAACTTATTGTTCAAAAGTATCCTATCCGTTTGTTAAAATTACCAGGGGTAATACGGATTTATCATTCGGATTTTACGGTTTTGTAATTGGGGATTTTACGTATAAATGCTGATACAACAAATAAAAATGCCTGGTTTGCAGTGCAACCAGGCAGGGATATTAAATTTAGGTTTATAAGTCGGTATACTAACCACAAGATACAACTTTTTGGAATAAAATCAATTTAATATAATTAAAAAGAAAATACATTTTTCAATACAGTTAAATAACATCACCAAATTATCGCCGAAGTACTATTAAGGTATAATTATTAACTATAAACCAAAATAATCGTCGATACTTTTGCCTATTACCTGTAAAGGGATTTTATGATTGCCAAAGCGATGCTCAACCACTTCCCAGCAATCGGCACTTACCTTTGTTATGGTATGAAATGAAGAATGACTAAAAACGCTAAAAACTGTAGTTTTCCCGATAGCCGACTGTATAACCTTGTAAGTTCGTTGATCAACCTGTAATTCAAATGACTCCATTGTATAGTTTACCAAAACTATCACGCGGGCCGCGCATATGCAAGTGTAAGCACCCCGTGTTTTAACCTACAGCACAGTAGGTGTTTTAACGGGGTACGATGCCGCTAAAAAAGGGGAACGGCCCTTGCCGTCTTTAAAATCCTCAGTTTTATTACCTGTCGTTATTAATATTTTTTGCCATTCCCGTATCGAAAACTACGTGTACAATTACAAAATTGCGTGGCCGGTTCCAAAATCTGCTGCTTTAACCACACGTTCGGTTATTTAACAATAATTTTCCTTTCAACGCTAAAATCCCACCTTGAAACTATTATTTTGCGGTATGAACATTCTTCGCTCCCTTGTAGTTTTTATAGTTGCCGGTTTATGCGAAATTGGCGGCGGCTATTTAATATGGCAATGGCTAAAACAGGATAAACCCCTGTGGTATGGCATTTTGGGCGGTATTATACTGGCCGTTTATGGTGTGGTAGCAACCTGGCAATCGGCCGGCTTTGGGCGGGTATATGCAGCGTATGGCGGTATTTTTATCATAATGGCTTTGATATGGGCCTGGCGTGTTGACGGTTTTAAGCCCGACAGGTACGATGTAATTGGCGCTCTGGTAGCCTTGGCCGGTGCATGCATTATCATTTTTACACCACGCGGAAAATAAACACTGCGCATCTCACCCGTATTTTTTTATTCTGTTTGTTAACCAAATTAACGGCATAATCTCCCGCCATTGCCTCCGCAAAAATAATATCATAAAAAGCAACAAATAACCAAACAAAGCATGGCTTAATTTGTAATACAATTAAGTTTTGCTTTTTATTTAAATTATAACAAAATAATCACTACCTTAGCATTATCATACTAAATGTTAATAATTATGGAAAAATTAATAATATTAAGAATGTTTTTCTGCTTCCCATTGTTTGGGTTGCTATTACCAGACGCAGGCGTTTTACTTTCGAAAAACCCAGGCAGCATACCGTTAACCCACATCGGTATTGAAACAGGGCTCATTTTTTGCATCCTGATTTGTACTGCTGCAATTAGCTACGGTAAAAAACGCGGCCAGATACTGGAAGATTAAAGCAACAGCTGCTGTGGGCATAATAATGGTTACTGCACCAGTTAATTTGATATAATCACCTGGTGAATAACTCAGGTACAAATGGGGCTATTATGCCCCAAATTTCCTCTACAGTATAATTCCTCTGTTTTTTTTGCCTAAATTTCAATACATTGGCTTTCGGTATAGCCTTTGCTCTACCGATATCGGTATTTTTATCGACATTTGATCAACAGCCATTTCTTAAATGAAAAAAGTCCTATTCCTCCTACTTTTACCGGTTACTGCATTTGCTCAAACAGCAAACATTTATATCCAAAACGGAAATGCCAGGGCTAATGAAAAAGACTATAAAGGAGCTGTTCAAAATTTCACAAGAGCTATTGAATTAAATGATAAAAGCAGCGATGCTTATTTCTATCGTGCAAATGCAAATGGCAACCTTCATGATTTTAAGTCGGCCATTGCCGATTATGCTAAAACCCTTGCACTTAAGCCCGACTTTAGTACTGCATATTTTTATAAAGCAAATGCCGAAAGTAATGTGCAGGACTACCAGGCTGCTATTGACGATTTTAACCGGGCAATTGCATTAGGCCCCAAAACGGCCGAAATGTTCCTTTATCGGGGCAATGCAAAATCAAACCTTAAAGACTATGCAGGTGCCATTGCCGATTTCACGATAGCCTTGCAATTATCGCCGGAAAAGGCAGAAATTTATGAATATAGAGGCCTGGCTAAAAACAACAAAGGGAATTTTGCTGCCGCCATTGACGATTATAATATCGCCATCAAACTAAATCCCCAAAAAGGTGCCGTTTATGGGTACCGCGCCGGTGCAAAAGCCAGCATCGGTGATCAGAACGGAGCAGTTGCCGACTATACAACCGCAGTGACCATTAATCCTCAAAACGCTGAAGCTTTTTTATACCGTGCAAATGCCAAAGCCGAACTCCAGGATTTTAAAGGCGCTATTGAGGACTATAAAAAGGCAGCCTCGATAAATCCGGAACTCAAAAATGTTTTTCTTTACCTGGCCAATACCCAGGGCAAAATGGGCGACAGTAAAGGTGCGCTTGATTACTTTAACAAATCAATTACGCAGCATCCTCAACTTGCCCTACTATATCTCTACCGCGGTGTAGTTGAGAGCAATATGAATAATTATGAGGCAGCTATGAATGACTTTAACAAATCAATTGCATTAGGTAACAGGAGTGCCGAAGCCTATCAAAGCCGGTCATATGCAAAACTATCTGCAAACAACCCTTCAGGAGCTAAACTGGATGCTGATACTGCGATAGCCATTGATCCTAAAAACATAAATGGCTATATAAGTCGCAGTAAAGCAAAACTGGCAATGAAGGACACTACCGGTGTAATGGCCGACCTTGCCCTGGCCATAGCCATTGATGGCAAAAGCGACGAAGCCTACCTGGTACGTGGCGATACCCATCGCGATCTTGGTGATATGGTGGCCGCCATAAATGATTACACAAAAGCTATTCAGGTAAATCCAAACTATACGTATGCTTATTTAAACAGGGCAATTGAAAAAGATAAGATGAATGATAGGATTGGCGCTGTGAGGGATTTTGAAAAGCTGATAGCTATAGCACCAAAAAAAGAAGAAGCGTACACCCGGCTGGGAAATGTGAGCAATTTTTATAAATACACCGCCAATGGCGTGCAATTATTTACTACTGCTATCGCCCTAAACCCGGCCAATTCAAATTTTTACCTGCACCGCGGCGAAGCTAAAGCTGCAGGCGGCGATCTGGCCGGCGCCATGGCCGATTTTGACGCGGGCCTGGCCAAAAACCCTAAAAACACCGCCATACTACTTAAACGCGGTTTGGTTAAGGCCACTAAAGAAGATTACGTAGGTGCAATGGCCGATTTCAACACCTCGTTAAAAATAGATTCTATATCTGATGCGGCGGCTTTGCCCTATCAAAACAGAGGCTATATAGAAACCAAACAAGGCAACTATAAAGCGGCCATGAAAGACCTTGACAAGGCAGTTTCTATATTTTCAAACGAAGAGACTTTCTTATTCAGGGGCGATCTGAGGCTTATTTTGAAAGATTACGCCGGCGCGGCCGACGATTATCATAACGCCATCTACCTTAACCCTACCTACGCCAGGGCGCTGGCTCATAGTGGTATAGCAAAAAGTTACCTGGGCGATACACAAGGTGTAAATGACGATTTTGCAGCTGCCCTAAAAGCCGACCCAAACAGCGCCGATACCTACACAGACCGTGCCGCTGCCAGGGTAAACCTGAAGGATGCCGCAGGCGCAGTTGCCGATTGTAACCAGGCTATAAAGCTTAATTTGAAGCACTCCCGCGCCTATTTGCAACGCGGCCTTGCCAAAATAGCCCTTAATGATAAGGCCGGGGCCTGTGCCGATATGAATAAAGCCATTGAATTTGGATCGAAAGATGCCGCCGCAATTACTGCAAAATACTGCAAATAAGCACTATCCTGCCAAAGAACTGACTGACACCGGGGCCTAAAAAAACCAGGCGTCATTACGAAACCTGGTCATTTATCCTTTGAATTTTGACTTTTTAATTTTGAATTACTAAACCGCTTTTCTGCCCTCGTCTTGTAAATGATCACGTAACTCCCTCAGCTCCATTTCATAGGCACGCATACGGGCCTGCAAAATATCAACTTCGGTACGCATCATTTGTATTTCTGTAATCAATTTGGCCGATTCGGGTTTGTTAATCTTTTTTTCGCCGGTACCCAAAATAAGCCATTCGGGTGAGTATTTAAGCTGAAAACAAAGTTTACGGATAAGATAGTAGCTGATATCCTGTTTTTTGTTAACCACCTTACTGATAAAACCCTGGTCGACACCGATAGCCGTGGCCAAGCCCATTTGGCCGCCGTGCTCCTGTACAATTACTTTTAGCCGTTTTATGATTGCTTCGTCAGACATATTATGCCTGCAATAATAAGCAATTTATTCATTGGTTCATTGGTTCATTGGTTCATTGGTTCATTGGTTCATTGGTTCATTGGTTCATTGGTTCATTGGTTCATTGGTTCATTGGTTCATTGGTTCATTGGAACGCGGGCATAGCGGGCAGAACGTTTTAAGCCTGGCTTCCTGAAATCACCTGCACGCCATCAGACAAGACCAATGAACTAATGAACCAATGAACTAAAGAACTACTAATGAACCTCTACCATGCGCAATAGTTCGCTGAGGTGCTTGTTATAAGTGCTGATACTTATTCGTCCCGATTTATAATCAGATGTTAACTTTTGAAATTGTTGCTCGGCATTTGAGGGTGCCGTGGTATTGTTAAAAACGCGATTTAACCTATCCAGCTTTTGGCCAAGACTTTGCATTAACAATAAAGGCTCAACATCGTTGGTTTGATGTAATATTTGATTCACCTTACGACGCTGTTTTTTATCAAAGTATAATATTAAAAACACAGCGGCTGTTCCAAGGATTACAAAAAAGTAAAAAGCGTCCATAACATTAAAATTAATAGTGACTAACTACTTGTTTAATACGCTAATTTTAAACTATTGGTTGCCGAATATTTAATAAAAGTTTTTAACGCCTTAACGGATGGTTAACTAAAAGCCCACCTTATGCTCATTTTTTTGAATTATTTGATTGTTTTACAAAGCCGTATTTTAGCGAGCTCTTTTTTTATCTGCTTTAAAAAGCGGTACTTTGTATTTACTTAATATAGCGCAAACAAAACAACATTTTAATACGCTTATACTATATGAAACCAGGAGATAAGGTAATTTGCATTAATGACAAGATAGATCCCGAAAAAAGCGAAGAAATACGGCGCGATTTTGAGATTTGGATAACCAGGGATAAGGAATATACCATTCGTGAGATACTAGATAATAATGGCATTGTTACAGGCGTGTTACTGGAAGAAGTACACAACTTTCCTAAGTTTTTTAAACTGATAAACCGTTTCCAGGAGCCTGCGTTTGCACAATGGCGTTTCCGGAAGCTAAATTATGCCAGCCAGCCGGCAGAGGCACTAAGCGAAGTAGAGGAATTGATAGAGCAACTGGAAAAAGAACAGCAACAGGTAAAAGTTAAATAGTAACCCGGATAAATAAATTAAGCCACCCAAACTCATATCACGTATTTAAATAAAGATTTTGTAGGCGAATTAGAAATGAATTAAAATCAGCGTACTGAATTTTAATTCTGCTGATTTTAATTCATTCTTAGGCATCTGGTTAACAGAGCACCAAATTAAAGCTGATTGACGAGGCGTAAAATATATGCAATTCATGTCAATTGGCATAAATTCCATCATAAGTCCCGGCAGCTTCTGTTTCTACAAGTTGGGTAAGTATGGCTTTTAACGTTGCTTCGCGCGCCCATTGCTGCTCAACGGCTGACGCATCCTCCTGGTACCATTTAAGCGGGCTGTTAATTTCTATGCGGGCTTTATAAACAAAGTTTTTTGTGGGGTGCATTTTGCTCCCCTCGTAACTATTAAAATTTTCTGCCTTAATTACTTTCGCAAAATCCCGCGCTTTTACATCCAACTGTAAACACTCATCCAGCGAGTTTTTAAAATCCTGCTTGTCCTCCAACCATAAAATCAGGGTATCATCGGTAAGGTCATGATCGGCAACGGCTATACGGCTATAATCATAATCAACAGATATAATCATCCACCATAGTTGATCTTTCAATTTTTGTGTAATTTTCATTTTTCGTTAGTTTATTGGTTTTGTTTATTAGTTCAATGGTTTATTAGTTCATTATTCATCATCCGGTTGGCGTCGTGTAAACTATTGCGGTTCTTAAGTAAATACTGCAAACTGCTTACTAGTAACTGCCATCTGCAAACCGGCAACTGCAAACTGCTCACCGGAAAGCAGGTATCCAGCCGGGGGTGTATTTTTGAATGGCGGTAATTTCTTTACTTAGTTTTTGACAGGCGGCCAGGTAAGCCTGGTAACGCAGCAACGGCTCGGGCAAATCGTTATTACTATCGATATTTAATTCCGGTGAAAACACCGCCGTTGCAATTGGTTGATTTAAGGCTGAGTAGGCAATATGCATATGTTTAAATTTTTGATTATTTATATTTTCGGCTGTTAATTGCTAAACATTCCTCTGTATTGTATTTCTTTAAATTTCATGTAATTAAATTTGTTTTTGATTTAATTTAACTTACATTAGCAATAGATAACAGGACAAATATAAAGAATTATCTTTAACCTAATCAAGAAAAATCTGTATTATTTTTTCGCCATGGATGATGCATTAAAACCAAATAAAATCAAAACGATTCGCCCCGAAACATTAGAGTTTATTATTCTGTATACTCAATTAAAAGGAAAAGCATTTGCAGGCAATGCGCAACTTGCAGAAGCATTAGGCTTTAACTCGCCCAGTTCCATTACCGAAATTGTAAAGAGCAGGCAGAATATCGATCCGGAAAAATTCAGAATTTTTAAAGAAAAATATAAAGAATTTATAAATAACAAAAAACCTGCCATTAATCAAGAAAAAATTACAGTAAATAAAGCAGAAGAAGGCATTCCGATGTATGAAATTATTGCAACCGCATCGGGTGTAGAAGTGTATAATGATATTAATGACTCCCAACCAGTGGGGCGCATGAATTTTCCGGGCATCGAGGATTGCGACTTTGCCTTGCCAGTTTGGGGCCACTCCATGTATCCATACCTGGAAAATGGTTGCTGGGTAGCCTTAAAAATTATTCACGATAAGAAAATATTACCGGGCGAGGTTTACTATATTGAATGGGGCGATTACCGCATGTATAAAAGGCTATTGGCCGGCGATAGCCCCGATGAAGTAATAGCCCACTCGGATAACACTACTGAAATGATTGGTAACCGTCTTAAGTATGCCCCCTTCCCTATCAACATTGCCGATATTAAAAAACTTTGTCTTGTAAAGGACATTCATAAAAAACACAATCATTAGTCGAAAGAAGCTAATGTGCAAATTTCAAATATGTAGATTTTAGATGTAAGGCTATTCCATTCAGACAATCGGGCCACTCATCCTGAATATTATACAATCGAGGTCGGTTTTTACATTTTCAAGCAACTCGTCAATTTCGGCCTGGGACAGACCTTCCCTGAAATCATTCCGGGCAGTGTTACTCAAATATTGCAGGTAAGGAGTAATCATGAGATTGTGTTTTCTATTTAAACGATCGCCATCATAAGCTATCATTTTAAACAGTTTACTAAGATGTGCGAAGTAATCTCGTTTAGTTAAACCCTCAATATCAGCCGATTCCTTTTTTATTTGTTTCAAAAACTCTTCGGGAATCATAATTTATTATTTAACTTTATAATCCGTTGTCTATATACCTCAGCAAAGGTATAAACAAACGGCCGACTCCCCTGCACCGTATCGAATTTATATTGCAGCGGTATCTATACCAAAATATAAATTTCACCGTTACTATATTCTTATAAGTTGTAAAACAAATTAATAAATATTTCGTTTACCGATATAACAATCAACATGGCAAGCCAGGTACCACAATTTATAGCCCAACAGTTCAGTGTTGGCAGTGCCTTGCAAAATATCCTTTTTTACGGGATGTTGGCTTTTTTAGTTTGCCTTATTGTAGCACAGTTGCAAACTAAACATCTGCCAATCCGGCAACGGGCAATTTCCAAGTAAACAAAAAGAAGTTATCTGCCCAGTATTTCCCAGCTTTAAATTTCTTATATAGTGTAAGCCATAAGCAGATTAATTTTAATTTCACCTTTGATCTGTACCGATAATTTCAACTTATGCTTATCAGGCTCGCTACTTTAAATGATATCCCTCTTATAATGGAAATTATTGCGGGGCTTATACCCGAAATGATTGCCTCCGGCAACCTACAATGGGATAGCGCTTATCCAAACACTGGCGTTTTTACTGATGACATAGCTGCTGGCCACCTTTGGGTGGCAGAGATAGACGGCCTTATTACTGGGGTTACCGCCATAACAACCAACCAGGAGGCCGAATACGCACAAGTGGGCTGGGACATTACTGAGCTGGCTATTGTTACACACAGACTAGCGGTGAGCCCGAACTATCGCGGCCTTGGCATCGCTGCGGCATTATTGACCCAAGCCGAACTTGAGGCCGCCCGGCGTGGTATAAAAACACTTAGGATTGATACCAACACCCACAATAAGGCCACTCAAAAGCTGTTCCCTAAATTGGGATATGTTTTTGCCGGAGAGATTGGCCTGAATTTCAGGCCCGGCCTGCGATTTTATTGTTACGAAAAACGACTTGATTAGAGCGTCAAGCAAATAGCCCGCAATTGTTGCCTGTTTAGAAAAGCGACTTACAAACACTAATAAATATCGCATTTTTAGTTCATAAGCCACTTAATAACATCGATTTACCCAATAGTTATTAACATTCTGCCGATTTATTAACACATACTAAACATTCATATACAATAACCATATATTTATTTCAGCCAATGCCACAGCTAATACTCCAAGCCTGTGCAGACTAAATTATAAACGAAAGAGAAGAAGAATAAAGATGGATCCTGTAATGTCACTTTTAATTAGTGGTATCGTTGCCGCAATTATTTTAGTTATGCTTAACAAGCAACAAAGTAGCAAAGTAAGTAACAACATCTACACAGATGATGTGCAACAGCTTTACCTGCTCACAACTGCCGAATATAAAATTAACGCATTAGAAAACAAGCAGCAACTAAGGCGCGAAAAAATTGAAAGCAAAACAACGACTTCAACTGAAATTGAGCTTGAAATAGCGCAATTAACACAAGCCTTTAATGAGGGTAAAATTCATTTAAACGAATTAAACAGCAAACTCGACACCTTATTGAGTAAATTCAATACAGATGGCGTTGAGCTATCACAAGCTTTTTAAAACTGGCCGTTATTAACCAGAAACCTGCTTAGCGCGGGAATAGCATTGCTTATTTTACTTTTTGCTGTTACCTAATAACAACCACGTATCCGGATAATTTTGTGGACCCGTTTTTAGGATCAATAATGTAGTAATAGGTTCCCGACGGCAACGCGCTGCTATTGTAGTTTCCGTTCCATGGCTTTGTATAATTTACCGATCTGAATACCGAAATTCCATAACGGTTAAATACACTTACGATACATCCCGGATAATTTGCCAGGGCCGGTATGTTCCAGGTATCATTATGACCATCGCCATTGGGCGTAAAGGCATTGGGTATAACTATTGGCGGTATTATACAACCACTTTCTGGCGCAAGGCTTATATTGATGATATTTGATTGTGCAGGTGCGGGAGCAACACACATGCCGTAAGTTGTCATGACGCAATATACCTGGTCGCCATCGGCTAAGGTTTTGGTCGTATAAGTATCTTTATCACTTACGAGCACGCCGTTAACATACCAAACGTAAGTTGGCGCGCCTCCTGATGTTTGATAATTTGAGGGTGTAGGTGTAAAGGTTATTTCTTTTCCAGCGCATACCGGCATCGTTACAGAAGCCGAAATAGTTACAGTGCTTACCTGAACCGGCGTTGTAATAATATCGGCAGTTTCAGATACCGGCGAAGAAACTGGTGTGCATCCATCGTTATTAATTACTATACAGGTTACTTTATCGCCAACCGCCAGTGTACTCGTGGTAAAAACATTCCCCGGATTATTAATCTGCTGCCCGTTCACCATCCATTGATAAGCAGGGTTATTGCCAGCGCCCTGGCTGGTCGCTGTAAATATAAGCTGAAGCCCCACACACGAGGCAATTCCGCCGTTAGGGCTAATGCTCACCGACGGCGGGGCCGGGGCCTGTATGTTTATTACTTTAATAGTGTTTGATTTAGTTTCGTGCGGAGCAAAACATTTTTCGTAGGTTGTCATAACGCAATACACAAGGTCACCTTCGATAAGGCTATTTGTGGTATAGGTATCATTATTGCCAACAATGCTCCCATTAACATACCATACATAAGTTGGTACCCCTGCGGCTGTTTGATAGTTTGCCGGCGTTGGGGTAAAAGTAAGTGTACTTGCTACACATACCGGCATGTTAACCGACGGATTAATAACTACAGTGCTTACCTGCTGAGGTGCTGCAATAACAATATTTACCGGTGCTGATACCGGTGAAGCAATTGGATTGCAACCATCATTATTGATAACTACGCAAGTTATCCTATCGCCGTTGGCTAATGTATTGCTAGTGTAGATTTTACCAATATTATTGGGAACCGGCAGACCGTTTAACAACCATTGATAGGTTGGGTTAATCCCTCCATTTACCGCTATAGCTGTGAAAGAAAAATCTGTCCCTGTACATCCGCCAACGTCACCCGCTTTATCTATACTAACCGTTGGCGGTGCATCATCGGGCCTGTAAAACACTTTAAGGGTATTTGACAAAGCCGGCGCATTGCAAAAATTACCGGTGTTGGTAACTGCACATGTAACCAAATCATTGGCCTGCAAACTGCTACTGCTAAATATCGCATTATTGGTACCGACATTTGAGCCGTTAATCTGCCATTGATACACAGGACTCACGCCCGCATTGCCTGCCGCAGCATTAAATATTACTAACTGACCCGGACAAGTAACATTCATCTGCTTAATATCAACAACGGGCGTAACAGGCGGTGTAACCGTAATTTTAAAAGTAACAGGTTTACCAGGACACAAGCCCGATGTTGAATTTGGTGTAATAGTTATAGTTGCTATTATAGGTACACTTGTGGTATTTTGAGCCTTAAAGGATATATCGCCTGTACCTGCGGCAGCAAGCCCAATACGGGTGTCGCTATTTGTCCAGCTGTAAGCATCTGCAGTACCGGTGAAATTTATAGTTAGTGTGGCGCCGCTGCAAATTCCAGGCTGATCAGATACCGGAGCCACTACCGGCAATTTATGCACCTCGCCACTTACCGGCACCAACACATTAGCAGCCCCGGCAGATGATAAAACTACATTACCTGCATAATTACCGGCAACTGCGTTATCATCCAATTTTATATAAATTTTTATTGGATTTACTTTATCACCGCTCAACGCAAGCGAGATTGAATTATTGTAGCCGGCAGTTGGGCTTAACGAAACAAGGAAACTGACTGGTGCTGTAACTTTAATATTATCAGACAAAAAGGTACCTGAAGCCGTAAATTGCTGATATGAGGACGAAGCGCCATTTTCGCAATTACTTATGTTCCCGCTTACCACTGAAGCCGAAATGTTGCCACCCACTTCTGTTACTTTAATATTTACAATAAAACTGCTGCTGCCACCGGTGTTATAAGCTGTAACCACATAATCTGTTGCAGGCCAGGTTACTGTTGGCGTGCCGGTTATGATGCCTGTTGTAGGGTCAAACGTTAAACCATCCGGCAGTACTTTATTAATGGTGTAGCCGGTAACAACCACTTTTCGTACCAGGCTATTACCGTAATCTGTTACATATAAAAAGCCATTTGCATTTACCTGTACGTCATTCGGCCGACTAAAATTTGCTAAAGCCCCCGCCCCGTCGGCAGCCCCGGAACCACCACTACCCGCAAGCGTTGTAACAATTCCCTGCGCATCCATTTTCCTGATCAGGTTATTTGATATATCAGCCACATAAATATTACCGGCAGCGTCAACAGCGACACCGGCAGGAACGTTGAAAGTTGCCGACAACGCCGCTCCGTTATCTGAGCCGGCCCCGCCGCTACCTGCAATAGTGACTACAGCGCCCGCGGGGGTTATTTTTCTTACCCTGTAATTATACGGGTCTGCTACGTATACATTGCCATCGGCATCCACATTTACAGCAGTAGGACTATTAAAAGAAGCCAGGATACCGTCACCATCTGCAAATGTTGGAACCCCGCTACCTGCAAGGGTCGTAACATCGCCGGCCGGTGTAACCTTGCGTATTAAATTGTTTTGTGAGTCGGCCACATACAGGTTATCATCTTTATCAGCAACTACCGAATAAGGGTAAGAAAAACTTGCCGCCCCGGCCGAACCATTATTACTTCCGGACGAGCCACTACCTGCAAACCCAGAAACAGTACCATCAGGAGTAACCTTTTTAATTTGATTACTGGCAGCATCAGCCACAAAAATATTACCCTTGCTATCAACAGTAACTCCATTGGGCTGATTAAAACCACTTGCAAACACAGTTACAACTCCATCGGGTGTAATTTTCTTTATCACGTTGTTATCCCTATCGGCAAGGTATAAATTCCCGGATGCGTCCTGGGCAAGCCGTGTTGGGCTGTTAAAATAGTCGCCTTTACCGCCACCCGCAAAAGTAGTAACCTGGCCATAAATAGTTGCCGGCACCGGCCCGCCTGTGTTCTTAGGAGTCAATACCGGTATAAGTTTATTTACAGTATAAACGTTGGGGGTTGTATAACTAATTTTTGGAGGGGCTACAAGTACCGGCGGCGTAATTGGGGTTTTAACCTCGATGTTTAATGTAAAGCTGCTGCTACCGCCCGCATTGTAAGCAGTAACCACATAATCAGTAGCCGGCCATACAACTGTTGGCGTTCCGGTTATGGTGCCTGTTGTGGGGTCAAAAACTAAACCTGCGGGCAAGGATTTATCAATAGTATAGCCGGTAATCAGTATCTTACGCACTTTATGGTTACCAAAATCGCCAACATACAGGTTTCCGTTGTGATCTGCAGCCACTCCTGTACTGCCGTTAAAAGATGCCTGGTTGCCAATACCATCAATGGCTCCTCCTTGCCCGCTGCCGGCTAAAGTGGTCACCACACCACCCGGAGTTATTTTACGTATCAGGTTGTTTCCAAGTTCGGCAACGTAGACATTATTTGCAGCATCAACAGTCACAGATATTGGAAGGTTAAAAGAAGCCGCTATACCTGTACCATTTTGGGCCCCGGCAGCTCCACTCCCGGCAAGCGTTGAAACCAGCGCCGTAGGTGTTATCTTACGTATAAGGTTATTGTTTTCATCGGCAACATATATATTGCCATTACCATCAATAGCAAGTCCGTTAGGTGCATTAAAGCTGGCAGCCAGACCCAAATCATTAACATTACCGGCAATTCCGCTACCTGCAAACGTACTTACATTGCCATTCCCATCTATTTTCCTGATTACATTATTGCCCAAATCAGCAATATATAAATTGCCCGCAGCATCGGTGACCGTACCTGCAGAATTTTTAAAAGTAGCTGTATGGCGCGGCCCATTATCAAAACCCTGAGCACCGCTACCAGCATACGTAGTAGCGTCACCTGCCTGGGTTATTTGGCGTATTAAATTTGAAGCTGCATCTGAAAGAAATATATTACCATCTACAGTAGTGGATATCCCCAAAGGGACATCAAAGCTTGCAGCCAGGCCATTTCCATCAACAGAAAAGCTATTGCCATTGCCTGCCAGTGTTTTTACAACGCCGGCAGGTGTTATTGTGCGCACATTATGGTTACCTTCATCTGCCACATAAATATTGTTTTGCAAATCGGTGGCAACAGTAAAAGGAAAATACATGGTGGCACCGGTACCTGTGCCATCGGTATTACCTTGTACTCCACTACCGGCAAAAGTGCTTACCTTGCCATAAATGGTAGCCGGAACCGCCCCGCCTGTGTTCTTAGGAGTCAATACCGGTATAACTTTATTTACGGTATAAACATTGGGGGTTGTGTAACTAATTTTAGGAGGGGCTACAAGTACCGGTGGCGTAATTTGGGTTTTAACCTCGATGTTTAATGTAAAACTGCTACTGCCACCTGCATTATAAGCTGTAACCTTATAATCGGTAGATGGCCATACCACAGTAGGCGTTCCTGT
>Ga0307515_10002035_pt1 | contig 44649 bp, 35 predicted proteins | sample 17_EM_MG_FD_194513 | JGI IMG/M metagenome (GOLD analysis project Ga0307515, IMG submission 194513) | Populus trichocarpa ectomycorrhiza microbial communities from riparian zone in the Pacific Northwest, United States - 17_EM | ecosystem: Host-associated > Plants > Roots > Unclassified | place... | reverse complement strand
CCCGTCGCCTGGGCGACGGGTAGCGTGTAATTCTCCGTCAGAGGGTTCGAGGTTCCGTCAGAGCCGTCAGAGCCGTCCGGAACACCCGGGTGTTTCAGACGGAAACTAGGGTTGTTGCTGATGTAACAGGTTTCGAGAAAAGAGCCTGCATATTTGACTTGATGGGGATCGCCTCTTGGGAATAGGTTCTTATGGGATGCAAAGTTTGATCATAAGGTATCGAGAAACTTATCCAGCTCTTTCGCCCCACATCAGTATCGTAAGCGGTAAACCATCATAAAGATCTTGGACAGATTTCCAGGATTCTCCAGTCTGTTGAATGTTCGGCAGCATTCGAGATCGGTGAGCATTCGGGTTCACTCATCCTGCCATTTGGGTTGTTGTTCGAATAGGAGTTTAATTAACATCCGGTTCGGTTTAAGCATCTCCTGTTGGTCATCTTCGGCGATCTTTGACAATATGTCCTCTCTGCCTCGATTCTCCTCACCCTCTGGTAAGGTTGAATCATCTTTGTCTTTGTCTTTATCTTCATCGTCCGGATCGCGGGCTTCATTGTGAACTTGAGTCTCGGCAGGATCATTATAGGTAATTTCGTCTTCTGGCAATACTGAGACGCGGCCAGTAGGAATAGGCGTGATTCAGCTGAGTGATGCTCGAAGGGATTCAATGCTTGCACGCGTATTAGACACACCCAATTGGCTTCTCTTTATTCTCATTGGAGGCATGGAGGGTAATTGGCAGTAATTGTTGATTTCGGGTCTGTCGCGACGTGTCAAATACAGGGGTAAATTCGCATAATCTCGTGAGCGAAACGTATCCAATTTTCTGAAAGACCGAATTTAGTGTAAGGGCATGTACGCCGGGACTGAGCAGTATAGGGATATGCTATGGTATACGGTTGCACACGGGCGCGAGTGAGATCAAGTGTAGAAGTAAGAGGTAAGATATTGCGTACGGAGCTAAGTCTGCGTCACGATCTCAATATACCGTTAGCGGTTACCTGGGACTGGACACCTCACATGACCATCCGGCAACCTTAACCACGCATGCTTGACAACGCCGTTACAATACCTTGATTGCATACATTCTGTTTCATAAATTTGATGTCTATTATTGTCACTAGGTGGCGCAGGTAGCATTCCAGATGGAAATGGTGTTTGGGGATGAGGTGCTGCTGGTTCTGCTGGAGGTGAACCAGATCTTTTGGGCCTGAAGTGGGTCTGAGGATCCTGTGGTGAGCAATTTTGGCTTCGAAGGCAGCCGTCTGTATGAGTTTTATAAACCATTGTAGAGTGTCGTTCTATTGCAGACATCACCTCTTGATGGCCAGTAAACACCACAGTGCAGCTATTCTCCTCTCAGACTTCAGAGGGAAGAATCTTGAATAGTTTTTGTGTTTCCTCTATTGCTGAGCAGAAAACCCCTCGATTGGCCATTTTGGGCTTTTTATGGCGAGGAGCATATTTGGCTGTTTTAGCTGTACCCGACCTTCTTGCCTGACTATACTCGCTGACATGTTGAAAACCTACAAGAAATCAGTTGCTGCTTTCTATTATTGCTGCAATTGGCTTTAGGCACATTTTTTATGTGAGTGTTCTGGGTTATATTTTTGGTGACTGCAATTCCATTGTCACAGTAAACTAACTGGTGGCTGTGTTGCTGGTGTGTCTCAGCCGGCAGAATGTTAGATTCAGCTCCCATCCTTCGGCTGGATTCGGAATTAGTGACACTGGGCTGATGTTTACCTGGAGCCATGAATTGGTGAGTGGAAAAGGTGTGGACAATAATAACAAACAGTGGAAAGTCTTGAGCAATACAGAATGAGCTACACCTCACAAAGGAAGGAATGATATTCAACTTCTACATTATGCTCAAGATATTTCCTACTGCAGATAGCTGCATGTTACAGATGGTTCCAACCATCCCACGATTTGCAGTAAGTTAGTTTGATGTTGTTTGTTGGTTGTCACGGATATATTCAAGTGAACGACAGCTGATATCTCATGTTTGACAGATATAGGAAGAAACTTCTTCAATGGAAAGTTCATCTGGTGATGTTTGTCTAAACACATCACTGAGATCTGACATGAAACACATGCTAATCATCAAGTCATAATGTACGGTAAGGATTACAATTCTGAATTAAATGTCGACGAAGTAGTTATGACTATGGCCACACTAGCCCATTTAACTCTCATGACGCAATTATGTCACCATAGCCAGGAAGATCAAACACTCTTCAAGAGTGCGCATAACAATTGGCCTCACCAAGTATACCGAATCTAGCAGTACAATATCCAGCTAGTTTGTGATAACGGAGAATTACATGTCAAATAGACACCATTGCAATACGTCTGTAAATGGGATCGGCAGGGTCATGTGCGACGCTGTGAGAACTATCTGCAGCCATGGCCAATGTATGGATGGTTGAGACCTAATCATGCAGTATCTAAGGGATTTATGACATTAGCTGATGATAAAAGGTCAGAAGCAAACTGGCTGACTCAGTTAAGACAAGAGGCATTCCATTGTCAGACTCGATAAGAATATGAGATTGACCTGTCATTACCTACACTGACGGAGTATTAGTTGGTTGCTGATTGAATATCTGATGCCATGTTGAATAGCTAAATTAAAAGGCGAGCCATATAATAGTGACAAGCTATTAAAACGTGTTATGAAATGCACTGAAAAGAGTGAGGTCGTCAGATGTTCTTGCTACTGAATGAGTGGGAACCAAAATGTCGAACGTGAAATTATGAGCTGTCATTCATTGACCTTTAATATCATGAGTATATGGATGGCCCTTCAGGAACATAAAGTTCAAAATCCACTCATGCTTAAACATGATAACGATGGGCAATTCATGGAATTATCAATGAGGCACATGAGTGGACATCGGAGTTAAGTCATCAGACATTAATGGTGACATATTGGGAACCTGAAGGCCAGCTGGATCTGAGGCATGGATCATACAGAGCTTACATTGTCCACGATGATGAAAAGAACCAAGCTCCACCACCAATCCACAGTAAGACATTAGCAGGTGAGAACACCTTAAAATGATATTAAGAATTCTATCTACTTATTCATAATTCCCTCCCTGGTCCACATATCTGAATACGACCTGTGTTAGTTCCTGGAGACTACCACAGTCTCAGTATGCACACCACATGGTCATCGCAACTTTCACAGATCAAGTCAAGTGCGAAAATGATTGCAATTCAACCAACATCTCCCGAGTTGTATCACTGCAGGCCATTATCGAACTGGGTGGTTACGTGCTGCGGCTGGAAATCACTCCTCTGCTGTTACCCTACAACGAGTGGTTGGACAAGTAACATTGGACTGATGAGGGCAAGTTGCAAGCGGTGATCATTAGAACATAAGAAATTGAGTCTGGTAAGACAAGGTGAGATGGAACAGGAGATAGGCTGCTGTATTTAGCCTAATAAATGTTATATTGATTATTGGGACACAAATCCCCTTGTAACATGCAAAGACTGTTGAACCTGTAAGCCATTTCCCCTGAACGCACCATGTCTTTTAAATTAACAAATAGATAGCGGATATGAAGATAAAGATGGTGACAGCTCCAATGTCGCCGGAGGAATACACAGCCTACTACTTAAGTTGGATGACCTATATCTTGTGAAAGCAATTGCTCTATCTATTTTGCTATGGGTCAGTATTTTCTTGTTGTCAGTGACCAAATTGTGTGACATGCATTTTCATCAGTATGTGTGTGAGAGTTGTATGGGCCACACGAAACATCTAGACCCAATATCTGCTTGGAAGATAGCTAGGAAACTTGATATTGACTTGCCTGTAACTGTTACAGCCGGAAGGGAATGGCAGGAGTTAGATTACATTCATTCATGTACGAAGGAAGATGTGAACAAACCAAGGAGATAGCAGTCACTCATTTGGAGAACCGGGGACAAATCATCTAGAGCAACGTAAGGAAGCAGTCAAGGTGTGGAAATATTGTGGAAAGATAAGAATGAGATGAGGACATAGGAAGAAGTGTTGCGATGTCGGATAATGTGGCGTGGTTGTGTTGATAAGAAATGTGGTTGAGGGTGAGTGAGATCATGAACGAAGATGCAGATGGTACATCGGAGCATGAGGATTGGTTCAAGGGTGGCAGACGAAGTGTATATAACGAGTTGTGTGTGGTGTTAGAGTATTTTCCTTTTCTTCTCTCTTTACTCGTTCTCTTGTATAGCAACCAATAGTACTACTTTGGAAAATATCTTAACCTCTTGTCATGGTTGTTGTTCTTCGATACGCACTTCGAGTTCAGCCTTGCGACATCCACATCACCTGCACCATACCCTGCCTGTTACAGTAACTGTGACATCAGAAATCAAACCTAATAAAGAGACCAAATTTGCTAACAAAATTGAAGTTAGGGATATGATGGTGGTCATACGATGAGCGGTCAACACGCAGTCTGAATCCGGATTCATGGCAGCCATCATGCTGCAGTAGTCTATAAAGCTAACTGTATAACTCTCAGCTCCATTCTGGTGCACATTTTAGAGTCTCTGAAGATTGCTTAATGTACGTCATGGAAATCGAGGAAAATGAGCTGGAAACAGAATGGTCAGGAAGTCAGACTATAAAGGTCCCAAATAGCTATATGGATCTGAATGCTGTAACATACAAGCGGAAATCATCAAAACACGATGGAGCTATGTTATTTATCGGACAGATAAGGTAAATAGTGGTTGCTCAGAAACTGACAATCCTTGATGTTTTTGGATGCAAATAATTATACCTAGAAATTGTATATTGGCTGTCAATAATGACATATCATTTGTGAGCAAAATAATTGCTTACCAAATGACTGATAGTATGTCTCCAAGATACACCTCAATGAAGCATTATCGAGTTTTGTCTAATCTGTTCTGTAATCAATGCGTTGCAAAATCAGATCCATCCAAAGGGGAGTCACTGGCTGGTGTTAGAACTCAATCGGCATGTGAGATGCTCTGAGCCACATCCTAGAAATGAGCGTCCACAGATCGTCACCAATTTCTGGTCTTGCATTTTGTATAATCCCTGGGCTGTATGACAGCATTAAGTCATAATCACAGTATTGGCCACCTATCTGGGCACAAATGCCAGTGATGATAGCACTACCACCTCCTAAAACTGAGCATCAACAGAGTGTCAACAATTTTTGGTGTTGCATTTTGATCATTCAAGTGCTGGGCAATGGCATACACTGATAATCATCATATTGGCCACCATTATATCGCACAATGCTAGTGCCAATATCACTACAACCTCCTTAAAATGAGTGTCAACAGAGCATCCATAATATTTGGCCTTCTATCATGCATAATTAGACAGCAATGCAATGGCTTTGACCCATAATCTTTCAATCAGCTGCCTTTATGGGCAACAATGCTAGTGATGATATTGCAACTGCCTTGGCTTTGTATGTCCTTGTATTCAACTTCACAAATATGCATGCAATGTCTCACAGGCCTGGCTTGTTGGTTGCTTCTAGCTCGAAAGTCAATATTTCAAACCAGTGTTGTACCAGACTATGATATATCTTTTGACAGTTACTCAGGTCGAATTACCCATAGTTCAATTTCCTACTGCGACATCAGATACAAAATCTTTCAATACCTCCTGGCTAGAGGTTATATTATCATCAAAAAATGAACCTGTCCTTATGCGTGATCTATGTGACCTTACCATACACAGTATGTTCGATACTTTGTGGGCTTCAATGAAGCTAGATTCAAAGCAGTCTATTGCTTGGAACAATTCTGGACATGAACCTTCGTGGTGATTCTATTCACTCTGCAGAATTGAAGAGAATGGTAGCCCTGGCATCATATGTATCGTTTGGCATCAATTTCTTCACCATCTATCAGAACATGTGAACAACTTCATGGGCAAACACTATGTGGTTAAAGCACACATTGCAAAGTGAAATGAATTAACAGTGTCAAACGAAACCGAATTGACTTGTTTCACAGTCGATGAAATAGCTTTGGATATATTCAAGAGACAAGGAAGTTAATGTATTCCAATCGTAAGTTTGTAAAGGAAATCCAAATTTGACATTAAGTTTTGAAGTATACTTACTGAATGTATATACAAAATGCTCTAAAGTTGTAGCAAAGAACGTTCAAACTGCTGAATTTCACCAAGAGACCAGGAATCGCTACCTCAGATTAGGATTAGTTTCGGGTTATCATTTATGGAATCGCATGTCAAACTTTAACTATGACAGTGATCCAATGCATTACAAAGCGAGTTGGTGGTACCATCAGTGAGGACCCTGACTAATATTTGGCGGAGGGAATATACACTGACAGTGGATGCAATTATGTAGCAATTGCTGCGAACAGAAACAGTTAGTTTAGCTTTTCACGGATCGATATCAATCAACAAATTAAGCATAACCTTGGTGATTACCTATTATATGGATCAAAATTGGCCATTGTACGAAGTACAACTGGCATTCAATGAGGTTGATAACCCATTCTTGTCTTGTTTCAAAAGTTCATTGAGAATTACTGGTCAAGGGTAAACATATGGGAGCATGGCAAGCGTTACAGTTGAAGGAAGTTCTTGACAGTTTTGAGCTGACTGACAGCGGTTTACTTGCAATTGCCACCAATGATACTTCCTCAAATTAAATAATTAATTGCGAAATGCAATCTACCCTTCATATCTCATGTATCCCGTCACCAGCGGGGAGAAACTATATACCATGGATGGCGTACGGCATTCAGCATTCTTTTGGAGCATTGATGAGCAGTCTGGGTTTCACAGGTGGCACAGAGGCTTGTGAAGCCCATGAGTGTGATCAGCAATTTTCTGCAAACAAAAACACAGACATTGGAACAAGTCGATGAGTTGGAACCGAGGGCAATGCCTGATTCAGCAAAGTGTCAGCCATGAAACCAGGTTTTGCAAAGATAATTCAGAAAGTACATATTTCAACATATTTTGAAAGTGCTGAAAGTGATCTTGATAGAGCAGAGAATGCTTGCTAGATTGATAACAGTGACATGTGGTTGTTGAAATGAGTTCATTTACTGTCAACGAGCGAAAGTAAAACATGCTGTCCTACCAATTATGGATGTGCAAACAGGGTGGGATTTGACTCTGGAGTTGCTTGAGCATTCCTACCGATTACGAGAATTCACCTACCAGTGGCTTAAGATTCCAAACTATAGGGATTACAAACTACCCTTCACAAAACGCAATAAGTGGACTATTGTGAACTATGTTAGAGAGGGTTTATGGCAATTTCAGTACAGGACACTGTGCATGTTGAAATGGCATACACCTGCTGTGCCTCACGTCATCACTGTGTACAATAACATGTTCGCCCACATGGTTGGTGTGATGCCAGCTTTCACCAAGGAGAAGACAAAGTGCAAGGAAGACTTTTACTTTGCTGTGAAGTTTGCGTGGCAGAAGCTGTCCAAATATTATACAGAAGTAACTACTAAAACCGGTATGCTTCTCATTTCAGCACAGATCCATGATTCTTTCCAGAAGTTGGGATCACTTAGGAAGTGGCACCAGGGAATCGATTGGAATCCTGGAGAAGAGACTTTTTATACTACCCAATACCAGGAGGCGTATCTGAAGAATGTGGAGAATGACTACTGCACAAAACATATATGTTTGCCGGTCCATAAACCAGAAAGTATATTGAACAGCAATCTGGTTTCCTCTGCAATGGCTTGTAGACATGGTCACTCTTTGTATGATCTGTATGATTTGTCCAGCAATGATGCAAATTACATAATACTCAACAATGTTGCTGAAATGACACCCAGATGTAGCGATTGTGTCACACGCTTAATGACAGCCACAAGTCTCAATTTCTATTCATGACCAGAATGACTACAGATCTGGGGGCAAACTAATCCGAATGTTAATCATTGCCAGTCTGACCTAATTGAGATTAGTAGTACATATTGGTTACTGGATATCACTGACTGGTGGTGGCGAGCTGAGGAAAAGCTCTCAAACTTCACCGATCTCGCCAATGTGGCATGGGATATATTCACTATCATACATTACAGTGTCAGAGTGGAGGTCACTTTTTCCCTTCAGCAAGATATGATTGGTTGAAGGGAGTCAAAAACCACAGGTAGGACCATTTGCAAAAAGCTCCTAGTAAGGTGGTTCAGTGGAGCCAATAACGGATTACTGCCTGGCGATGACCCAACATCAGATACAACCAGAGGTGACAACCACATGGAGATGAAGAGAGATGTGGAACAAAAGAAGTTGCACTAAATAGCCAAGGTTCACGATATTTTGGTGATGGGGCAGGGTAGCTCAAACCTATTAGCTACACCGAAGGAATCTCACACTGAATCTCAACAATAGCAAGCAGTCGGATACATTCCAGACAGTGAAGAAATCGTGAAAGCATCCTGGTCAAACTTTCAACCTGATCGCGCAGCTGAATGTAAATTGTCAGAAAAACTACCTTTGCTACAAGCATTGTCTGCTAAGAACCTCCCGGGAGAACAAACTCAAGTAATGAAGCAACCCTGAATCAAATGAATCGACTGCCTTCTGGCTGAAAGTGAAAAGCATTGTTCCCCCGCAAGAATTTCAGACAACAAAAATTGACTTCAGGGCAATTGAGACTAGGATAGTCAAACCGACAGCGAAGACCACTTGGACGCAGCAATCAGATCAGATATCTAACTGAACCCCTGCAGTGACGATTTACAGACCCTGGAGCAGTGGATTGTGAGTGCTGCACCAAATTGTCCCGGTTTGTTAGAGCCGACCCAAGAGTAAGGGAACCTGGCCGAAAAGGCATTGATTGTTATGGGTTGTTCCTTTACAGTCATAATAGTACTTGTTGATAGAAATAAATACATATCACAGTCATGTGATATGCATAACACCTATCGATGGAAATCATCAAGATAGTAGTCCTATGCTCATTAGCGGGAGTTCATGCAAGTCGCATGTCAATTAAACAAACTTAGGTTTCGTGGATTCATTTAAGATAAAGCAGCTATTATGCATGTCTGGAATGCGAGAGCATTTGCAGTGCTGATAGTGTTCGACCACATTCATTACCAACATACTAGTGGGAAATGCAAGGCTAACTGAGATGTTGTATTCTCGAATTACTTGCACAACAGTTGATAGTAATTGCCATTACCTGAACTCTCCCACCTCTTCTGCTTTGAATAGGATAATTGGGGCATGCTCTGGTTGGAAAATAGTCTCAACCTTAGCATGACCTAACCGAGGGAAATATGACATTGGCACTAGCCAGAAGCAATCACTGCTCATGGGATTGAGTTGGTATGGATTGCAATGTGATCGTATAGTCTGTAAGAGCCGATGACTCAATTTTCAACTTTGGCATAGTATCGGTTCGTCGCCAATTCAATCCGTGATACATGACAGGCACATAGTGGAGTGAGGGAATTTTAGTGCAATAAGCATCTAATCTCCATTTCGGGATAAAATGTTCCAACTATCAGCTCAAGCATTTGTGATAAGGGTCAGCGATGAGAGAGGTGTCATGGAGCAAGTGATATCATACGATAATGGCGTGATGTTGATCACAAGCTCTGTCTTTAACTACTCATTGCATGGATAGGTGGACCAAGACAGTTGCTTGGCAAAGTACCAAGATGCATTGGGGTGCTTTTGCCCTAAGAGCAATCAGTCGCAACTCTATGGGGTGTAAGGATGGATACTCCAGAGTCCGGCGGAATATGTGTATGGTTGCTCACATGAACCCAACTGACTATAGATGCAGAAGTGTAGATGTATATGTCAGATTATTGCTAGAGATCCAAGTCTTGTGGTGAGCCGACTATATGGAATGGCTTTTACCCGGCTCATGGTCACGTGCCGCTGTTACAGAGGGATTGTTGTTGCGCGGATGATGCAGAGCATCTGGGCACCACCTATACAGGAAAGGTGTCACAGCAGGAGTAAGAAAACCTCTTGCAACAAGAACGAGAACAACTCAGATACACGGAAGATGATCTCAAAATATTATTAAGCATTCTATCTACTCTTTCAAAATACCTTTCCTACTGGGACGAACAACTTTGGAGATTTATGTCATTGTTGACGATATACACATCACCCACCGCACATGATCATCTAATAGGACAGTTTACAGAACACTACCTTCATTTTGAGGATCGCCAGTCGCGCTTTTATTGCGACTAGGTATTACTCTGCAGCTCCATACTTGGAGTCGGATACAACTTCTGGAGATTTGTTACGACTGGGTTGTTTCCTTCCAAGGAACATTTTCACATGTGGGCGGTTGTCAACAACGAGAACCAAGACAGCTTTTGGGTGACCTCCTGTCCAAGGACAAGAGGTTGAGTCTTAGGATAACACGAGGAAAGAAAGAGATTATAGGTAGGCAACTGTATTTAATTCGATAAATGTTGTATTGATTGATGCGATTAAATACCCCCACAACATTGATGACGGTCAATATAATGGAAACAAGAAATAATAAGGGAAGCATGAACAACGAGGACAGAATGTGTTTATGTAATATAACCAAGTTCATTATGTAGTTTGACAGAGAATTGCATTTAGAGAAAAAATATGGGAGAATATTAAGCAGTCACGTGAGAATATTAGTTAATAAACACAGCTATAGCGCACAATATGCATCATTTGACAATATATACAAATTCTAACCAGATGACAGCAACCAGTTCTAGAATAATACTGGACACTGCTTTGCCATAGAGCCAAGTTCTATTTGTGCTTAAAGGCAACCATTAATTTCAACTGATGATGAATGCAATTATTAATGGCAGCAGTTCTTGAATGGACAGTACATTAAAATCAGTGTCAACAATGTGTAGACTTGTAGGTATGGTAACTGAAAAGTGACGTGGTTGGTGCAATTCATAACCAACCTACTAGTAGCCATTCTTGGCAACAGAGTAAATAACATGGTCACTGCTCAATTCTGAAAATGAGCATCAACAGAGTGTCAATTATTTGTGGCTTAACATCTTGGGTCACCTGAGTGGCAATTGGTAGCAGCCATTTATGAACAAGGTATTGGCTGCCTTCCAAGGCAGAAATCATAGCAACATGGTCCCTTTCCCATCCTGAAAATAAGCGTCAATGAAGCTTCAATATTTGCTAGTCTTGTAAGTACAGTAGTTGAAAAGTAACCTAGTTGCTACTATCAATAATCAATGTACTGGCAGCCTTCCTTGCCAAGAGACTACAAGATATGGTCACTGCCCCATTTGGACAATGAGCATCATTGGAGTGTGAACAATTTTTAGCAGTGCATCTTGTTTAACCTAAGTGGGGATTGGTTACAGCTAATCAAAAATGAGGTATTGGCTGCCTTCCGAGTTGCAACTAAGGCCGACTCACTCCCTGTGCCAACCTGACAATGAGTGTGAATGGAGTGGCAACAATGTTTCATGTTGGATCATGGTATTCAAAAACGTGATTGCTTGCAAACATCCAAAAATGAGGTAGAGGCCACCTTTAAAGTCAAAAACAAAAGTGAAAAGCTCCCTGCCCCATCCTGAAAATGAGCGTGAATGGAGCATTAATGATATTTTGTCTGGCATCTTGGGTAATCTAACCAGCAATTGGTTTGGAAAGATCCATTAATGAGATATTAACCGCCTTTCGAGGCAAAACAATTGTAGCATGCGTTCTGCCCCATCCTGAAACTTAGCATGAATGGAGCATCAATGAAATTTGCTCTTAAATCTTGCCTAATCTGACTGTCACAATGTGGTAATTATTTATATACGATGTCATGGCAGCCTTTTTATTTTAAAAAGTCAATGACATATACTGTACCCCATCACAAAACAGAGCATCAACTGAGCATCAACAATCTTTGGTCTTGCATATTGGGTAATCAAGACTTTGTGCAGATAAATGAGCTCATAACAGAACTATTGACTGCCTCTATTGCCAAAAACACAACATATAACAGGACAAACACAGATTCCAAAATAATCAATATCGCAGGTTGCAAAATATGCAAAAAGAGATTATTGGCTGTCAAATACCTACTTTTAGTAATATACAAGTATCTAACTGCAAAAACAAAAACATTATATAAATCAACAAATGGACCTGCTGGGCAACCCGCTGACAACTTGCCGAATTCAGATGCGTTGGGAGAAATTCATCAAACTGTGCCTGAATTGACAGTTTGGGTGCAATGAAAACCCAGACCTCCAATTTGTCAAAGGTTCAGATCGGACCTGGAACCGGACCCGAAATGACGGTCCGGAACCATTGCTAACACTAGTAAAACGTGATGTTGTTTTTGGCGGTTTCAATTGTTCTTTGGGGGAAGAAGACTCGCGACTTTGCTTTTGTTTCTTTATGTTACTGAAGAAGCAGTCCGGGATATGCCATGGCCGCTAGCGGCCGAATGCAATATGATTACAAACAAACAAACTTGGCAACCAGGTTACACACATATATACGACAAAGAATTACACGGAAAAGTATTGATTTGTATAACGAAAAGTGGATTTTCCATATCTCACATTCCAATACATTCCTTTCCACATTTCCGCGGCGGGTAGAGCTGCTGATTACCATTATCCAGTATTAGTACCTGCCTAATAAGCCGCCATACGAAGACTGAGATCAATTTATGCAATAGTTGATTTTACCGTTGGATGTTCCTAGCCAGCATGCTGCCAGTTTCGTATCGCACCTATAATGAGCAATTGATCTTGTTTCAGATCTACAGTGGTCGCGATTGCATATATGGCAGTTGATATTTCTATCCAGCAGCGACACTGGGTTCACCAGGAACTGGCTGAAGACAATTCTTAAGTGCACTTGGATATGGAGCTGGCTGAAGATGGTGCTCTAGTGTAGTTTAAGGCAGATGCACTTCGAGATGGATGCACATGGAGACGGGAGTTGACTGGCGACAGGGCTCAAGTACAGTTGGAGAAGGTGCTCGGGTTTATTCGGAGACGCTACCAAGGTTCACTTTGAGACAGTACTCGGGTACCATAGAGATGAGAGCAGGTTTCAGACGGTAGATCTTGGCTGGCTGGGAGCATACTCAAGACGGTAGAGATGAAATTTCAAGGGGCATACTGGAGATATTAGTGATGGATTCTCCAGGAACATGTTCGAAACGGTAGAGATCGACTCGCTGGGAGCTGGATGGAGACTCCCATTGAGTACCCGGAAAACCTTCCTCCATTCTCTGCAGATGACTGGAGCAAAAACCTTGGCTCAGCCGACTCAACTAATTCAAGTCTAATTAAGTACGCAAGTTTTGCTTTGATTACAAAGTGTTCTTTACAGCTAAAGTTAACTAAAGAATCACATAATACTTTAGGCAACTAGACATTTAATGTACATTACGCACTAAATAAAACAACATTGCATAAATACACCCTCTTTCACTTCATTGTCTCAAATTACGATATCTCTAATATTCATGGTGCGGCAGTGTAAAAATGTTTCATAACCGCGGTTTTTCCGCAGCCACTCACTTGATATTAGAGATATCATAAACAGTGCATAGTTATACACACTCTATGTATAAGGCACTTCGTGTTCGGAGCACAACTTGTGGACTTAATTGTGCAGACAATTTTGAATCTGAGTTTAAGCTCAGTTACATGATAAGTACTTGCCTGAATTAGCTACTCAGCCACTCAGCCGCAGAATTGTGACCAATGAGAATCAAAAAAGACACATTCCATATGTATACCATGTCGCCAAGTGTGAGCTGGCCACGTGATGTGGCACAGTAACTGCACAGCGTTAAAGCCACATCACGTGGCGAACTTAGCACTCAGTGACATGAGTACAGTCTATGAAAAACAAGAGCAAAAATAGAACATATGATATACCGTAACCTAATGGGGCCTAACTACCCACCATAATACTACCCAAAACGGTAAAATTTGGGATAAAAGCTTTAAAACGCAGAAATCTCTGTACTGTACTGGTCACAGTGGTTCGGACGCAGGTGGGTGATGACAGGTATTTTCTCATCGGACAGTTGTTGCTGACGGCATTTGAGTAATCAGACACCATAATGTTGCCGCTGCGAAGCTTTATGATTGTGGGGACACAGAGGAGCAGCAGCCATTATTGACTATCGAAAAAGCGTGGCTTGAATGAGGGATATCAATGATGGGCCGGCTGGAAGAAGAAATAGTACTCTTGGGGGTATTATATAGAATAAATACCATCATGATACCAGTGCTGACAGATCTAATTCATCGGATATTGGCTTCCTGACGTTGACAAGTACATATATTTGGCCGGACGGACTCCCTCCTTCGAACTACTGACGCCCGAACCACGGTGACCAGTAGTCCAGAGAGGTGCCTGGATGGAATATGGCTCATTTGGATCTCCTCAATCACAAGGTCGATGGCCTTAGTGCCATACTACGGTCATCTATAGGCCCCTGGTCTTTGAGCATCTAGCCTGGAACGAACGAGGTATCTGAATAGCCTCCTGGACCTGACCCCGAAAGACTACCGGACAGTTAGGACCCCTGCACTAGATGAATAACGCATCGGAGCCTACGTATCCGAAAGCTATGGAAATAGCGTGTATGCAACTTGTCCCATACCGTACAAAAACTGGGTTGCTGGGTAGCGTTGGCAAGTTTTGGAGATGCTCTAGGAGTTATGCCAAGCTTCACATTGAGTGGTAGTTTCCACCTCAGCATTCTATCATGAATATGTATGGGTACAATTAGCAGTACATTAAACGTGTAACCAGTAGACGAAGTTCGGAAATTATTGTGACTGCACAGTCGATATTGAAATGCTGGTGTGTGGTTGTGCAGTTTGTAATTTGGCACTCTATTGCCCAGTAGCGGCCTCCACATACGAGTCAATGTTTGTGTCAATGTACTGCTGTGAGAAAGTTATGTGCAAAACATTCATCTGTGCTGATAACTTCGGCTGGATTTATTCTCAGTTCACAAAGAGGTATCTGGCACCTCCAGCAAGGCTTGGTGGTGGAGTACAGCGCAGGTAATCAAAGGTTTTACCCAAACACTGGAACATTTGTTCATAAAAGCAAATCTGACACGTGGCAATTGATGGTTGTCAGCAACACGACGAGTAAGAGCTGCAGAAAATATGGAGCAGTGCATTTCTAGCTGTGGGACACCTTTGTTTAGCCAATCATGCATGTATGAAATTTAAGCCTCAAGCTGTTAATTCATCAACCATGTTTAAATAAAGCTGAGCACTAGCATGCACCAATTTATCGCATCGGCAAATGGAAAACTCAGAAGTGACTGGATAAATAAAAGATACTAACCTTATCTCAGCTGCAGGACACCTTTGCGTCGCCAATCAAAAGTTGGTGCAACCACAAACCAAAAGGGGCGAACGCCCGTTTGCCTAGTATAAAGACTAAGCGCTGGCCGCTTCCTACGCCGTTATAGTCCTTCGATCGATGGTTAGCTTATACATTTATTCTTGATAGCGTTAGCGTTTCAGACCTTTCCACAATTTGAACAAGTAACCACCTCCACCAACAATGCAGCACGATGATTGGGAAAAACGATACAAATTAGCAACAGGATACAAAGCGTGCGAAGTTACGGCTAAAGATTGGGAAATTCACCATGAGACAATCAAATCGCTTTTTCTTATGCTAGTCGATGGCCGTACGCGTAATCTCACAGAGGTGAGAAGAATTATGGCTCAGGAACACAATTTCTTCGCTAGGTACCAACGTTTCAACTAGGTTAACAGAGAATCCACTAACATTTGCACTCCTAGCGAGAGTCAGTATAAGAAGAAAATGACGAAGAATTCTAGGTGGAAGGTCCAAAAAAACATTCCCAAGGCCAAAATGACCACGATGATCCGAATAGCAGATAGAAGACGGATAACCGAACGGAAGGAAACAATTTTCAGCTTCCATCAACAGCCGGTCAGCAAAGAGAAGATAGAGCGTTCACGGAAGAGGTTTGAGGGCACTGGAAGTTGGGAGACATGGGAAGTGCCAGGTACTGTACCTGGTAAGATATACACTGGGGAATAACATACTCTTGCTGACGACAATTACCCCAGCTACGCCATCGTCCGTGGCATATAATACTCCAAAATCATTTACTCCCGGTCCACTTCATTTTGATTCTCCTCATCCCATGGATGCGGATACCCCAAACCCTACGGATTCATGCACTCAGGATTCTCTGAGATATTTAGAAAATACAACGTTTAATTCTGGGCCGCCCGCCACAAGGGAATGGCAAGGCGCTTTATGTATACTACATGTTATCTTGCAGTGTCAAAGCTGTTACTAACCATGGGTTGCGAAAGGTGAGCCTTCACCGGAGCTCGAAGTCACTTCGAAATCGAACTCTGTCATCGTGGATCTGCCCGACTTTGATCCTTCTCATCCAATGGATGTTGACAGTGCCTGCGGCTTTGTGGAAATCCCTGAAATCCTTAATTCAAGTTTTATGGCCCAAGATGATGCAATAGGTTTCTCGCACAGCCATTGATACTGGACTGATTACTGACTTCGTTATCGGTAGACATATTCGCACCCACCACCCATGAAACCCCAAGCTCTATTAGGCTGCAGCTGTTAGAGGATGGCACTCACTACCTTGCGGCTGTGAAATCCTCAGTCGGTACTGTAGTCGGCACAGATCTTCCTCAGTTATCTCAAGATAGCCCGGAAACGAAGCAATTCCTGGCATGTCTGGATGTCATGCTGGGTCCAGTTGAGGTCACCTCTAGATATTCCTCTCCGTTTAGCGGAGTCGTCCCGCATGGGGGTATTCAAAGCGAGACCCAGATCCCAATGTCGTCTACACAGGAACAGGCTTCCGGCGAAAGTGAACATCTTCAGGAAACCACTCTTGTGCGAGGGGGGAGTGTCCCTGGTGATGAGCCGTTATCTTTAGTTCCCAAATTGACCGACAACATGGGCCATGTTCTCCTCTATGACCATAGGGACTACCGGAAGGCAGTGGAATGGTATGAGCTGGAATTATCTAGGCGGGAGCAATTACTAGGAAAAGACCATGAGAATACTCTAGATATTTTACACGCGTTGGGAATTGCGTTCGTCGGTCAAAGAAGTTACGCCACGGCACTGAAGTACTATGAGCTGGCACTGGCTGGGAGGGAAAGAGCGTTGGGCAAGGAACATCACGCGACACTGGATACAGTACACCGCATCGGACAGGTTTATCACCAGCAGCGGGACTGCGTGAGAACTGAGGAGTGGTTTAGGCAAACAAGAGAGTGCTATGGACCACTATTCGATGATCGAGAGAAGCAGCTACTTGGCATAGAAGATACACCGGAGACCTTGCAAATAGTAAAAATTATAGGCCGAATATACTACTACGGCGGACACTACACCAATGCTCTGAGGCTGTTTGAACGAGCTTTGGTTGGGCAAGAGAAGGTATTAGGCAAGGAACATCCCGCTACACTGGAGACGATACATGACATCGGAAAAGCACACTACCAGCGGGAATATGATGAAGAGGCAATGAAGTGGCAAGTTCGAGCACTTGTTGGGCGAGAGAAAACGCTGGGAAAATACCATTTGGATACATTGGATACGTTACGCGATGTGGGCCTCATATTCTTCTCCCAAGTTCGCTACAAACATGCGCTCAAGCAGTTTCAGAAGTCACTGGCTGGGCGGGAGAAGCTATTAGGCATAGACCATCCAGAAGTCCTGGAATTGCTACACGACATAGGCACTGTCTTCCTTAGCCAGAGAAAATGTTGGGACGCTGAGGATATCTATGAGCGAGTGCTGGATGGACGGAAGACGGCGCTCGGGGAGGATCACCCCGACACTCTGAAGGTTGTTCACGATATGGGCAGCGTGTTTTATAGATGGGGAGATTATGAGAGGGCTCTGGAGTGGTATAAGCTAGCATTGGCTGGGCGAGAGAAGGTGCTGGGCAACGAACACCGTCATACAAAGAAAACCCTCCGGCGTATCAAAGATATGGAGTCTCGTTGCAAGGCCAAGTAGCTGCTGGATAATGCGTTACCTCGTTCGAGTTTATTAGAATGCATCGGAAATGGAAATCACTGTAGATTAATACATAAAGTTTGGAGCAGGATGTGGAAATATGCATAAACTGAGAACCTCCTGAGTATTTCTGGCTTCTAGTGTATTTTTGTAACTCCAGATACATTCCACCATTAGAATTTGGGTTACCTTGTGGGCAGGCACGCGATTGCAACTATGATCCCAATTTTGCTATTGTTACTCTGGACAATGAACTTATTACTAAAGAGATGAAAGCTGACAAGATGGAATACACGGTCCTTAGGGAGGTCACCAGGACAAGTGAGTATCAGACTTCCAAACTGTCGGTCTCGTCCGGGCCGAGCCATGCCCGACCCTGGATTACAATTTTCCGGGCTACGAATTCCTGCCCGCTTCTGCCCTAGTGCTTCCAATATCCGGACTACAGCTCTGCAAGGCTTTACAGTCTTCGCACGTGATGTTTAAAGCTGAAATATGGGAAAGAAATAAGCCAGTTTTACCTCTGCCGTCCCTTGGACGATTATCTGGCTCAGTGTTTCGTTGTCGTTGTTACCGGAACGGTTCCCCCTCCCCCCTCCTTCTGTGTTTTTCTCTTGGCAATGCATGCCCCCCCCCCAACCTCGAGGGACCTCTGAGCCGGGACTGTGCTGCGGTAACTCTTGGTCCCTTGACTTGGGGGGAAACATGATTGCCGCCCTTCTCAGAAACCTCCAGGTTTCCTGTATACCTACCAACTCTGTGACATAGATCAACAGTGTAGAAAATGCAGATCAACGACGTGGGAGCTATACTGAGCGGGTGAGAAGGTGCAAAATACACGTGAAATCTTCGATCCTACCTCCTTTTTGGGGTGTGGCAGCGAACACGGTAAGCTCGGCCTGGTTGCCGGCCTGGTTACAGGCTTGAATTATACACATCCGGTAACGGTATCCTTCGTTCGGGACTTATAGTCACCCTGAACGGGCCCTAGGGATTATAGCCTCGGACCCGGACGCCCCAGGGGAAACAAAGTGTTCACCCGTTCTGGACGACGGTGCCGGGCCCCGAATGACGCCAGTCTGGACGGACGGTTGGGAACCCTGGTGAGCATCATTGTTGATCTAGCTCTAAGTATCCTATTTTACTTCGGAAAGTTGTCAACATCGATCCACTGGAGTATTTGGAAGAAAATGATACTACGAGGCAAAGATGGCGCATCAGAAATTGGATGAGATAAGTAGATGCTAAGTTTGGTTTTCGTTACACATTTACTTAAATCATCTGTTTTAGACTCTCGGTTATGAGCTGTTAGGCCGAATTCGGGCCGGTAGCTTCTATAGCTTTCAGGGGCTTACAGCCCCCATCAATGCGATAAAGCGGTAATGGATTTCCTGGCAGCCACTGATGTCGGGAAGTTTCCCACCCAAACGGGCGGAGGAGTAAGAGCCGGCGGGCTCTCCTTGATTTCATCCCATTTCCTTTGTATTTTATCGATCACTTTAGACGCTTTCTTTTGTAAGCAGGGGACGACGGGTAGCAGGAGTGGAGCTTCGCCATCTAGCCGGCCAGCTCGGAGGCGGAGGGGATTAAGGGGCTGTCATACTCTAAGTAAAGTGAATACAGTATGATTAAAACAAAACAAAAACAGCCCCCATCAAGCTGTGGGTATGATGCCAGTGGCTTGTGGCCCCCATGGGCCCCAGTCCCTATGCCGAGGAGGAGGTCTAGCCCCGGCAGTGATACTCGGCATCGGTCTCCGGATGTGATACTCGGCTTCGCCGAATATGCTCTCCTTTTCCATATATATATGCCTGTTTTTCTCTCTCTTTGTTCTTTAGACAATCACTTTTGTATGATAGTCAATTCAATATCTCTATTCGTACTCGATTGATCTCAACACTTGTATCAGGATACGGGCGCCGAGGCGAATAGTCTCAGCCAAATACTGCGTATGTACATGCGTATGGGAGGTCGTTTGTCTATGGTCACTGAGGCCTCGATAAACAGAAACAATCAATAATCATTACAAAGTAACAATTTCAATTTGCACGTAAAGTTTATATCCCGGGAAAATACACCCTAAGCGACAGAGCTAGTTACTAGTAGTACCAATGTTCCCAACAGGCACGGCAAAGCTGGGAGCAAGAGTCCCATCCCAATGAATAGTGTGAAGTCACTGGCAGCCAGATTCTACAGACTGAAGTCCGGGCACGCGCCAGTAGGCACGTACTTGAAACGATTCGGACACCGAGACGATGATAAATGCTGGTGGTGCGGCGGCGGAGGCAGGGAGGCGGCCCAGACCCAGACGCGGGAACACCTCTTCCGCCACTGCAGCCGATGGAAGCACCAGCAAAAAACGCTCTGGAAAGAGGTGGGGAAAGCAACGGGATGGAGAGCGGGCAGATGCCGACACTTGCAAGTCTCTGAGCTGCTCTCCATGGAAAAGTGCGATAAAGCGGTGATGGACTTCCTGGCGGCCACGGAGGTCGGGAAGTTCCCGCCCAAGCGGGTGGAAGAGTAAGAGCCGGCGGTCTCCCCTTCTAGGGTCTTTCATTTCATCTCATTTCCTTGGTGTCTTATCGATCGCTCTCTTTTAGATGCATGCTTTCTTTCTTTTGTCAAAAGGGGACGACGGGTAGCAGGAGTGGAGCTCCGCCATCTAGCCGGCCTGCCCGGAGGCGGAAGGGATTATGGGGCTGTCATACTCTAATTAGAGTGAATACAGTATGATTAAAACAAAACAAACAAACGATAGTTTCAGATGCTAGCTAGCTATGCTACTTCTAGTGTAGTTAATGTCTTATAAGTGATTAGTAAGAAAATAATGGTTACAACTGTAGTAAAAGAGGGGGAGAAGCGTGAGTAAATTTTGCTATATAACACAGAAGCTTTCCCATGATCAAGACATTCTTTTCGTTTGATTCTTGATCACCTTCCCTTATTCCATTATTTCCAGGCAAGGTCGTCTTAGCATAGCTAGTAATGATATTATGGCTCTGTGGTTTTTTCTGCTTAACATACAAGTGTCACCTAAAATCACTCGGCCTGGAGGCGCTTGTGGGTGTTGAAATATGTAAGGGGAGAACCGTGTGAATAGACTTAAGGTACAGAGACTGGAGAGTAGGAGAAAGACTCCAGATATATACAAGGTAGTTGGGTACCTTATGCCCTACCGGCTATGTGCCTTGACATCAGCTCAGCTGAAGCTCAGCTCGGTCAGGTTCATGCAACAGTGGGTTGGCTGGGTCTATTTTAAATGCTTGCTAGTTGAATTGTTGATAGAGCCTAAGGTTCATGACTGCTCTTTTAGACTTCACACTACTCTTCCATTCCCTACGCATCTTGGACCTTTAGATCTGTACCTAGTTATCACACCATAGCCAATGCATACGGTCCTCCCTTCACTATCGCAACATGAATGTAAACATGTGAAGCTCGGCTGGTTTGGCTTGTTGGGAACGCTGGCTATTACTGTTCTTACTATGGGTTCGTTTCCAGGGTACCAATTCTATGCTCTCCGCTGCACACATTTCGAGCTTTTTCGCGAGTTCGTAGACATCAGGTATCCTAGTGCACTCTCGTCCGGGCAAACGTTGACCCCAGACCAGACTATTACTCTCTGGGAATCGATTGTTTGAGACTAGGGCAGTGGAGCACTGGACGAAAAGACAACAGAGCCCTACAATCTAGTTGTGCGCACTGCGCATGTGGCTCTACTCGATAAAACAAAAAAATAAAGCTGGAGATCCTCCGCGCGCACCTGTAAGTCCAAATAAAACATTCCAGACTGGAAGTGAGTGTAAAAGAAAGAGAGAAAGAAACCGTGAAAGCAGGCTGAGTGGAAGAAGAAAGTGAAGTGCGAGAAACATGCTATTTATGCAGTCAATAAAAGGCCATATGATGCGCACAATTGTGTGCTGCTATCTTCGAACACGCATCATATCTTCGTTTGGCGAGGACCTAGGGTGCACTCATATCCCGGCCCGACCCTGGACGCCGACCTCGGCCCCTGTATGACGTCAACATGATAGGGTAGTGTTTTGATTAAACACTAACAAGTGAATTCTTTGAAGGGTGTTAATTAAACAATGATTCTTCATGAATTACTGTAGCCCAAGTATCACGAGATTTTATTTTTGGAGCTGAAGTTTTCCAATCAGCGGAACAGCGCAGCTGTCGAAGATGATTTGAAGGGGCATGCACTTTTGTCCCTTGGAATTACAAGCGGAGTAATTTGACAGTGTCTCGTGCTTGTGTGTGTGCACGTGCGCTAGCGACTGAGGGTGCCAGTGAGATAGTCATGTTGCCGAAGGTTGTTATGATAATAATGATGATGATGATGATGATGGTATTGTGTAATTACAGTCTGAACCAAGTACTTATATACACCAGCACCGATCATCCTCTCGCAGCCCGAATCGTTTGAGATTTCGCTGAAGGAGCATGCCTGCATTTTAGTTGGTAATACCGTGTAGCGAGAGGCCTTTAACTCTGCATTAGGATAGTTCTCCTGCTTCCAGACTCTCCGCTCCGATAGCTGTAGAACTTGCTGCAGCGCTCCTGCTCCCATTGAGCTTTCACTGCCGCCCTCTGTTCGGAGATCCTTCTCGCTCTGCTAGCTGCAGAGATATATGCTTGCTCTTGGACTATGCTTCCATGGCCTTCACGAGCTAAATTAGCCTGCTTATCGGCTTCTTTATTCCGATTCCGCGTGTAATATTTCATATTCCGTAGTAGTAATGGGTAGCACCGGCATACTTGAAGACATAACCGAGGATCTCTGGACATATGCCGAGTCTTTTTCCTTGTCTCTGTATCTTAGATTATGTACACCGTTCTCACTATATTCCAACCGACAGTTCGTTTCGTACTGCTCATAGAATTCAGGAGTGATGCATTTCAAATCTGCCTTCTCAAAAATTTACCTCCGATTCACTATGACGAGAGCAATAACCTTACACAAGAAGAGTTCAATTGTTTAAAGAGCAGAAAGCTATCTACAGGAAATCTAAGCCTTTATATAAACGAGCTGGAGTGGCGGAGCCACTTGTGAATGATAGTTCGTGAATGACTCTGATTAGTTAGAACATTAGAAATCACTCTCTAGTGCATCTTAGTATCTTTGATAATATTAGAAACAATTCGCAACCGCTCTCCAGTCCTTTCTAGTAGCATCAATGGCCCTCCGGGCTATTCCAGCAGCTTGTAGGCCTTTCGGGCTAAATCCTAAGTCAAAGTCAACTGACTATACCCTACTCTCCCTACTTCTTACTTCGTCTTCCATATTCGACCACAGTTAGGTGGGTATTAAGGCCCATTTGCAGGTGAAAATGGACCGAATCTATTGCTCTTCAATTTTTGGTGGTAAAGTTAGTCCGTTGCTACATATATTTAGTTACTTCGGAGATTAAACCTATGACTATTTGGCCTCAATACTCTGGACAGGCCGTAAACGATCGGACCTCCTATTCAAGCAAGTTACCACCCAGAAATGGCAAGACGTAATAATGCTACATGCAGTATTGGGTAAATACTAAAATGCGATCCGTATATTGATAGAAAGGGAACAACTAGTGTGGACTGATTACACTGTCTAGGCTTCCCAAAAGTCCGTGCGGGGCGAGCGGATGTCTACCAGATCCCGGACTACGATTTGTCGGGCAGAGAGTTTTGGACTAGGGGACAACCGGACCCGCACGTAAGCCGAGTGATGGCTGGGTGAAGCGAGTGATGTGGCAGTGAATGGCCTTCACCTAATTTCTACTCATCCACAATTATTACAAGGTTCCTATGCATAGTATTAAGATACGAGGGTTGTATGTTATGTAATCCGTGATAAAATAAGTGCGTTTTAATCGAAAGAACCTTGAGATAGGGAGCGGTAACTTCCGTCCGGGCCCGCTCATGGCACGAGGTGTCTCTACGCATACTCCGCGGTGGTTGCAGTTTAGATCGCGCCGTTATGGTTTGAAGATCCTGCAGGGCTAAAATGTTTTTTATGACTCTCTTTTGTTTTAGTTTGCTTTTGGTGTGTTTTTTTGGTGTGTTTTTGGGGGCGGGCTTGATGGGTTAGTGGCCTTAGTGCCCTCCATTGAGTAGCGGGAAGTAGGAGGGACGACTTTGCCTAGGAGAGAGGTGGTGGGTCAGTGGCCTTGTGCCCTCCGCTGCTGAAGACCGAGGAAGTTCCGGGGAAATGGGTTAAAGATTATATGTCATGATCGTTCGCGGTCGGCCGGCTTCTGTGTAATGCTTAGCTGGGCACCCCTTCGGGGTGAATACAATATGATTACAAACAAACAAACGCATACTCCGCCCTGGACGACGATGGCGTGCCCTGGAAGACTGCCGGCCGGCAGCACTATTGGGAAGCCTGACACTGTTACCAAATTGTTACCAGAAATGGGGTGTCCGATCATTTACTGCCTGACCCGGGGATGATGTGCATATACATTGTAGTGAGTCCAACGTTTCTGGTGACTCTAACATTTCTGTTCTCCCTAGCCTATCCAGCCGGGCAATGAAATTCAGCAGTGGCAATTTCCACACAGTTTCCACACACTAGGCCCTTAGCATTCCGCCGTTTATTTCCTAGCCGTTTAATCACTTTGTTCGCAATTTTATATTACTTAGCAATCTATTAATAGACACTAGTTACAACCGGAATCATCCTTCCCGCTACCCCAACCGAATATTCTCTGTTGAATCAACCAATATACTTTGAAGGCTTTCCTCATTTATCTTATTATCCTCATCTATTTTCATCGACACAGTTAGCGCACGTCCAAGTCATCCTTCGTTTTTATCATTGTCATCATCCACCTCCAGGGACATACCAATTGCTAGATCAAGCCTTTTCCCATCTGTCCCAAGACCTCGGTCATCATCACCCTGTTGCGACACCTCAAGCGATGGACAAGCATTGTCTTCACCATCGGTGCCATGCACCAATTGGTTACCATCCGAGAAGTGTCGTAAGGCCTCACAATCCTTACGTATTGAAGCCAAGATAGCAATGGCAGCTACGGAGGAGGGATGATTATCGCCCAACGTCGTTTGAAAACCACTGGTTACTTGAATCTGTAGTTCCTCGGCATCCTTCCATCGCCCCTGCTTGCAAAATGTCGATGCGAGGTTACCCATACTGATCAAGGTATCTGGATGCTCTTGGCCGAATACCCTTGTTCTCGTCTCCACAACCTGCACCTCCAGAACCTCGGCCTCCTTCCATTGCCCTTGCTGCCTCAGTGTCAATGCGAGATTGCCTATGGTAGTCAAGGTATGTGGATGCTCTGGGCCGAATACCCTCTGGAATGTCTTCATGACCTGCACTAACAGCTCCTCGGCGTCCTGCCATCGTTGCTGCATAATGTATGTTGAGGCGAGGTTGCCCATGCTGATCAAGGTATCTGGATGCTCTTGGCCGAAATCCCTCGTTCTCGTCGCCATGACCTGTATCTCCAGCTCTTCGGCCTCCTTCCATCGCTCCTGATCCCTGTATACCAATGCAAGGTTCGCCATACTGCTCAAGGTATCTGGATGCTCTTGGCCATGTACTCTCTCGAAAATTTCCGTGACCTGCGCTAACAGCTCCTCGGCGTCCTTCAATCGCCCTTGGTTCATGTATGTTGATGCGAGGTTGCCCATGCTGATCAAGGTATCTGGATGTTCTTCGCCGAGTATTTTTTTGGAAGTCTCCATGACTTGGGCTAACAACTTCTCCGCCTCCTTCCACAGTGCCTGGTTCATGTATGTCACTGCGAGGTTGCCCATGCTACTTAAGATATCTGGATGCCCTTCGCTGAGTACTCTCTTTCTCGTCTCCAAGACCTGCACATCCAGCTCCTTAGCTTCCACCAATCGCCCCTGAATCCTATATGTTGATGCGAGGTTGCACAAGCTGGTTAAGGTATCTGGATGCTCTTCTCCAAGTCCCCTCTTTCTCGTCTCCACGACCTGCACCTCCAGCTCCTCGGTCTCCTTCCATCGCCCCTGGTGCCAGTATATTGATGCGAGGTTGGTCATGCTGGTCAAGGTATCTGGATGATCTGGGCCCAATACTCTCTTTCTCATCTCCATGACCTGCACCTCCAGCACCTCAGCCTCCATCCATTGTCCTTGGTGTCTATATGTGGATGCGAGGTTACCCATGCTAGTTAAGGTATCTTGATGCTCTTGGCCAAGCACTTTCTTGAATGTCTCTATCATCTGCACCTCCAGCCCCTCGGCCTCCTTCCATCGCCCCTGGTTGGTGTAAGTCATTGCGAGGTTACCCATGGTGGTCAAGGTATCTCGATGGTCGTGGCCGAGTGCCTTCTTGAACTTCCCCATGACCTGCACCTGCAGCTCTTCGGCCTCCTTCCATCGCCCCTGGTTCGTGTAAGTCAATGCGAGGTTCCCCATGCTGATCAAGGTATCTGGATGCTCTTGGCCGAATACCCTCTTTCTCGTCTCCATTACTTGGACCTCCAACTCCTCGGCCTCCTTCCATCGTGCGTGGGTCCTGTATGTCGATGCGAGGTTGTTCATACTGGTCAAGGTATCTGGATTCTCTGCGCCGAGTACCCTCTTCCTCGTCTCTATAACTTTCACGAATAGCTCCTCAGCCTTCGCCCATTGTCCCTGGTTCGTGTATGTTACTGCGAGGTGGTTTACGCTGGCCAACGTAGAAGGATGATCTGGCCCGAAAACCTTGTTTCTTATCTCTATGACCTGCACCTCAAACTCTTCAGCTTCCCTCAATCGCCCTTGTTTCCTATAGGTCGATGCGAGGTTGCTCATGTTTGTTAAGGTATCTGGATGCTCTTCGCCAAGCACTCTCTTCAATGTTACCATGGCCTGGTTCAATAACACCTCGGCTTCCTTCTGTCGCCCTTGGTTCGAAAATATCGATGCGAGGTTTCCCATACTAACCAAGGTATCTGGATGCTCTTGGCCAAGCGCCCTCTCTCTCGTCTCCATGACTTGCAAGGACAACTCCTCGGCCTTCTTCCATTGCCCTTGGTCTTCGTATGTCGCAGCGAGATTGGCCATGTTGTCCAAGGTTTCTGGATGGTTATGGCCGAGTGTACTCTTTCTTGTCTGCATAACCTGCACTAACCGCTCCTCGGCCTCTTTCCATCGCCCCTGCTCCCTGTATGATGCCGCTAGGTTGTTTATTATTATTGCAACTACTGAGCTCTGTGCTCCATAGATACTTTTAGTACGCTCTAGAACCTCTTCCTGCAATAGCTGTGCTTCCCTCCATTCGCCAAGTGTTATATGCGACTCGGCGACTTTCGTGATTGATTGAATGTAATATGGAAATCCTATTCCTTCGGCTTTTCAAATTTGTCCCTGGTCTGCATTCGCACCATTTTTGATTCCGTAAATTTTCCCGATCCATTCAGTAGATCTCCGATTGTTGTGTATAATCCCAATGGTACGAAATGTAGCTCTCCAAACTCTCTTGTCATATCACGAACCTCTCGTTCATACTCTTTCCGAGCTTCTTCGAGTTTGTTCCATCCCCACGTTCTATATTCATGAACAAGGTTGACCGTAACAAGTTCGTTTAACCTCCCACTCTTCCAACTTACAGGCTGTTGTACTGCTTCTTTTTCAATCTTCAAATCGTTCGGTTGCTTGTTACTTTTTTCTAGCCATAGATAACACGCATTGTCATCCGACTTGATCCCAAATCCAATCAGAAAGCAAAATGCAATCTGGAATGCAATATTGGTAGCAAAGGGTTGATTGTTGTTGTACTTCTTTTCAAGGCTATCTTTAATCTGCATTCGTACTCGATAGTCGGCTATCATAAAGTCTGCAAGGTCTTCGGCAATCTTGAATCGCAGTGGTCAGTTCTGTAAGGCTTTTGGCTAACTATAGTAACGGAATTGTTAATTACCCGGAATTCTGCAAGCGCTTGTAGCTTTGTCGTTATCTCAACTGGCACTATGGTAAAGGGTTGTAATTCAGCTCTGAACATCTTAGTGACAGTCTTTGCGCTTGGGTTGATCGTTGGTGAAACTCACTGCTCTTGGCTCAAGAAACCCACTAATTTTCGAACATCTGACGTCCGTTTTTTGGGGTCGAGCCGAACAGTGCAGTTGAAAATTTCTTTCAGACGACTCGTAAGCTTAGTGTCGGGGAGTGATTGCAGAAGTTGATCAGCAATATCATCAATTCTATCTTCAGCTTTCAACTGTTCAAGCACTGTAAGGGGCCCAGTAGAAGCATCAAAAGAAGCAGACACTTTCTCGCATTGTGGATTGTGTGATGGAATATCCGATAGATGGTTACCAAACAGAACCCAAAGGCACAACAAACCAAAGGAGTACACATCTGTCTTTTTGGCTTCAGGGACTGTAAACTCTCCCCAATGATGCTCTGGAGCACTCCACGGCCTTGATTTGGGCAGAAGAACCCTTCCTGCTTCACCTGCGGCCAGAGTGGAATATCCGAAGTTGGCCATCTTAATTGTAGTCTTGCCAGTAGCATCCTTGAAAACTAACACATTTTGTGGCTTGATATCGCCATGAATCACATCTATGTCGATGTTAGATATCCAACCTGCAATGCAAAATCCATCTGGAATGACTAACTATACGCATGCAAAGCCATGATCGCATTTCCAATGTCGGCACAGATTTTGAGCCGGTCATCAATTGACATATTCATGCCCTCATTCACCTTCATGAACTGTTGCAGATCCCACACTGCTTTTTCAAAGACCAGTACAGGTACGGCTTTCTCGGTCCTGGGCGTGATTTCCCAACAGATTCCCTCCAGGTTGACTATGTTTGGATGGCTTTGGATAGGAGGTTGACTTAAAATTAGTACCTCTGATATCAACGGTAAAAAGTCCATGTCTGGATCTCCGTCGTGAAACCGCTTGAAAGCAAAGGCATATCAATAATGAATGTCGACTGAGTTATCGTCCCAGAACCACCGGTACCGAGAGTACTGAGAGCTGGCTGCCACGTGATGGGGAGATAGTCGATGTTGCATTTTTGGACAATTGAAAGAAATGCGATTAGGTCGTTTTCGAGACTGCCGTTGGTGCGATTTGTGGAAGCAGAGTAGCGGGTAGTTACACCATCTGAGTGGGATACTAGTGCGAGGTTGGGCGTTGAAAAGATGGTATGGTCATCGGAAGGTGATACCGGCGCGGAGTCGCGCGTTGAAAACATGGTGTATGGACTTGTGATGGGTGCGCAAGCTGCGATTACTTGAGTTTAGAAAGATGGTGGAATGGTATACGTAGTTACGTCGTCTTGTTTTTGGTTAGTGTTATTACTTAAGCTTTGAGTTATGGAGAGAAAAATGAATGGTACATACTTTGTATCGATTAATTGTTGTTAGGCGAATCGGTCAACTGCTACTCAACGGAAGTATTAATGTTAGCCCGCGCAAGCAGTGTGCTATGCGCACTCTCGTATGAAACAATCGCTTTCACACTTTACCCTGCGGGAATCCAACCATGGGCTAGCTAGCTTGCAGCATTGCGTCATTCTTACGCGTGATTGTGCTACCGCTCATAACTAGTTCAATATGGAGATGTTTTTTTTTTGTTTGTACTTATCGTACTGCATTCACTCTATCTAGAGTTTGGCAGAGCCTGTTTCCCCCCCCCTCCGGATGGCCGGATAGGTGGGGGGATCCCTTCCCCCTACCGTTCCTCCCCGTTGACAAAAGAAAGTGGAGCCAATACGAACGATCAGTTGCAGAGCTGTGCACTAAAAATAACTTTGTGCAACACGTGATACGTTCCGAGCGAAACGTCACATTTGGTTGAAGTCGGGATTTTCGTTTTGCGTGCAGTAATTATGCTTCTACTAGTCCGATTGACAAGTCGTCCGTCTTTCACTTCGAGACGGTCGGAGCTTGCGGATATGCAAGCTGCACGAACACAAGGCTGCACCGTGCCGCAGGCTGCAAAACAAAGCCAGGGATCGGCAAACACGCAGCGTTTGGTTCTGAATGTGGTCGTAGCAGCCCCATCCACAGAACATTGCAATCACGCACACAAAATGGTGGCCGATTCGATCGATGAACACGTGGCCCCTCGAGGTGACGCTATGCAATAGCCAATCCATATTTTCCAAGCAAGCACGTTCTCCGTGAAACAACATTCTGCATCGTAGGTAAGTGCGGCGCAGTCGCCTGGCGCGTCGGAGGTGCACCAACATGGGTCTGAAAATATTTTCTCGTGAGAACACCACCCGAAACAGAGAGACAGCAGCGATCTTGTTGGCCAGATGCACAAAAATGAGGCTTTCTAAAGTTGCGTTATTGAGAACTAAGTCATTACCTAATTGCATTGGTGCGATTGTCGTTTTGCTGCGCCTTGAGCCGCTAGTTATATGTTCGTGTGACCGTTTGAGAGATTATCGCTGATACGAAATTAGAGTTGCCTCTCGAACCCTACATCAAAAGCATCGATCCGAGAATCCATCAGTTTCGAATCAGGCCAGACACAGACTACAGCTAAACAGAATTCTTGCAAAGGATCTAAAAGATGAATCACTGCCTCTTGCTTTACAAGCTCGTGAAGCTATTGGAAAAATTGTTTCCCGACGAATGGGAGCAACAAGTACACTCACCGAGGTATTCTACGAAGAATTGCCTCAGGGGTGCTTTCGTGCTGCGGTCGTTTGGGTAGCATAGCCGCAGGGCTGTAGTCTTCAGTATCGTTGAATCAATATGATTGGTGGTTCTGTATATCAAGCATAGCCCATTCGAAATTCGGATCCGCTTTATCCAATTACATATCTAGCATGCAATAGAACCGGTTCGGCAACTTACACTCAAGGCAGTTTCGTGGCCGGTTGTACCACTTCTATAGTGTCATGAAAAATGTGTGCGGTCGCGAACGCGAACGCAAAGCCACTGACCAAGGTTGCGTCCTCGAATTTTGCTCCAATTCCACATGTACTATCGTGGAAACAGGCAGAACTATACGAACTTTAACCATTCGGTCCCCGATTTATGATATCCGAAATATTCATTGTGCGGCTTTAGATGTAGTCATAGAAATCGCCAAAAATTGACGAAAATCGAGCGTTTCCACAACCGTATGATGAGTAATAAAGATATTCCAAATTCGATACGGGGATTCATACTCCAGTATAGAATACATTCGATCAAGGAAAAATTCGCAGACTTGATTGCGATCTAAAAATCGGGAGAGCTGGGCTGCGAGCATGATCATGAGTATGGTGGCGATGCATCACAGCACACCTGCCACCACCACTACCCTGGTTTTTACCGGTGGCTCAGCTTGTTTCTTGTCAGTGAGCCTGATACGATATGCTCGCCATGCATGTAAGTTGTCAGGGTAGTTTAAATACTAAATTCCTATGCCACCCACTGCGCAAAACTGTCAGCCTTACAATCCTAGGGGAATTGCGATGGTTTTCGTTGGGCCGTCCGGGGAACCATCGTCACCACGAGTAGGCTAGAAAAGATTAATATAAATTCCATACATCCTGCTTTCGTTGTCATGAGTGCTATGACTTGTGATACTACTGGCTTCACTAAACCCCCTCGGAAGATCTACTAGAATATCAGCAGTTTTTGTCATCGCGCTTATCATTTGTTTTGCCTGAAGCTCACAGTTATATTGGTATCGGTATCAATTCCCTCGGTAATCGGAAGTCAACATATTTACTTCCTACCCTTCACAGAAATACCAGACTAGTATACCGTGTACTCAGCCGGGCCTTTTTCCAAGTCACCATGGGCCTAACAATTGATAACTTGCGAGGGGAACTTGAGAACCGGCGCCACGAGTCCACAAATGGGAAACACTTCATCTGTCAGCATGAAATCAAAGCACTCTTAACAAGAGCGGTTATCGAGGAAGCCATTCGGGAATGCGTTCAGGAATATGCAGTTCCGGATCACCAAGAAAAGATTGTCGTGGATCGCATCTTCACTGAAGGGCAGATTGTTTTCGGAATCCTCATCTGGAAGAAATGGCTACACAAATTGATGAGTTTTATTGAGAATAACGCACTCGACTCCCAACTACCACTCGAGATATCTAGGGCCGAAAAGATTGCCGAAAATGTGGGGTGGGATTTCGCTAATAACGCACAGTGGGAGTTTCTGCCTCGAACTCTGACGAAGGAAATGAACGGCTATCATTGCAAATTTCGAGACGAGGAGATACTACCATTTATTGGAGAGGCTCCGGTGGGAGAAGGGAATTTCGGCGATGTTTTCAAAATGTCGGTGTTGCCATCGTTACAGACTATGTTTCCAGATGAAGTATGTTCCCGCAAGTGTTGATTCATGCAATGACCTAACCGAAACAGACTGCAGAAGTCGTCATCGTGAGAAAAACATTAAGGAAGAAAAAATATTTGGAACGGGAACAGGAATGCCTTCAAATTTTGGACCACCTCCAACATCGCAACATTGTCAAGCTCTTGGCATCCTATAGCCACGGCGGAGATCACCACTTTCTATTCCCACTGTTTACAATGAACCTAGAGGATTTTCTACAATGTAAGGAACGTTTTGGGGAGTTCAAGCATGATTTCACATTCTACACAGCTCTGCAGGGCCTTTCTTCAGCATTAGAAAAGGTTCACTCCCTAAACCTCAATGCGAAAGATCATGATGTGGAGCTCGGACGGATTGGATACCACCACGATCTTAAACCAGGAAATGTCCTAGTTGATTCTAGAACTTTCTATCTAGCGGATTTCGGACTTGCGAAGTTGAGGCCGGAGGATAATGGTTCGCGAACAGAGTGGAAACAAGGACTCGGGGATTATGTCGGGCCGGAGTGTATGGACCATGATTTGAAGCCCCTCAATGTGGGGCGCTCTCTAGATATATGGTCATTCGGGTGCATGATTTCCGAAATTGCTGCATACATTGAAGGCGGTGCGGATGGTGTGACCAGATTTCGGAAACAACGGTTTGGGACTGGCTTGAGACCAAATATGAAGAATCAATACTTCTTTTCCGGAAAAAGTCTGAAACCGCATGTTATTTTTTGGTTCGAGAGTTTCAAGAAGAGGTCAGCGAGCAGAGTGCTTCGTAACTTGCTGGAGGTAGCTGGCGCGATGCTGCGAATCGATCCCATCGAGCGACCTAAGGCAGCGAAGGTCCATCAGAATTTGTCCTTTTTAAGCGTCGAAGCTCTCTTTAACGCTGTACAGCAAGCTTTGCCCCAACACCTTGGAGCAGCCTCGAACCAAGGAGACACAAGATCATCGGCAACAGCAATCCAGTTCGAGAAGGCGCGACTTGCAGCTTGGGGTAAAGTCTTACAACTCACTGGCCATGGACCTTTGGACGATGCTATTGAAATAGTCAGCAATAAAGCCAACGATTTCAATCATATTCTCACCACTTTACTTGAAAAATCGAACGAGGGCATCAGGGCGGACGAAACTGTGTCACCATCTCCAGTCGCTATTTCAATTTGCAAGCCGTTTCACGAGGAGCTTCAGCGGCTCATAGATAGGCTATGGCACTCATTGCCGGCCGTCTATCAAGAGAAACTAAAGCAGGTGTGGCTAGAGGATTCGCTGGATAAAAGTTGCGAAGCCCTCCACGATATTGAGACCAACACACGGTCTAGTCAATATTCTGAACTGAATACCTTGGCAGCTACCAAACAAGAAATCCTACGCCTAACGAATATCAATAACCAGGGTGCCGACTTACAGATATCTGAGATGGCAAGCTTGAGATTGAACTCAAATGCACTCGAAATTGAAAGTAACTTTAGTGATGGAATTTCCATTGGTCGTTATCACGACAAGCGAGTGTTGGTTGAACGGGTCTCCTATACTGCGGACATGGACGAAATGCTCTCGTCCGAAAGGGAGATGCGCATGAATCTCACAGCCGAGGTTTTCTGGTTATTTTCAAAGCTTAGTGACATTCGCGTCTTGAAATGCCTGGGCTTCATGATATTCACGTCAGGTGCTTTTAGTCAGCACTGTGCTTTCGTTTGGGCCTTTCCCGCACCCTCTCTACAGCTACCGCTACAACACAAAAATATCGTCCCGGTTAGTTTCTTTGAAGTGCTCAAGACACGTAAGAAAAATGATCTTCCGCTCGGGGAGAGGTTTCAGTTGGCATACAAACTTGTCAGTTGTGTCCGGGAGCTGAGCATGGTGCGTTGGCTACATAAAAATATCAACTCGAGAAATGTGGTATTTTTTGTGGAAGCCGGAAGCACCCCAGCCCTTGCGGATATTTTTCGGCATCCATACTTGGTTAATTTTCGGTACTCGCGGTCTTCGGAGAAAGCACACCACTCTGTGAAGCCAGACAATGGCTTGCCTTTGCAGCATTACCAACACCCGGACTATTCTCCCAGCGAAGATTATCGCGAGATTTACGACTATTACAGTATCGGCATACTACTGCTGGAACTTGGCAGCTGGACAACCTTGGACATGTATCTCAACCACAATCGAAATCTAAAGTCAAACCCAGCGGCATTTCGCCTTGAATTAATCAACAAATACGCACCACGTTTGGATTATATTATGGGAGCAACCTATAGAGACGTTACTCTTGCATGTCTTCGGGGTAACTTTGGTCAGAGCTCAGGGGAATCAGGAGGACAGACTGTACTTACGGAGTTTTATGATAAAGTTGTTGGCCCTCTCCTTAAATTGTCAGCAGTGGGAATATAGGTGCGTGTCGGGCGGTATACATCGATGTCGGATGGAACGTGGGGAAGGAGCAGGGGCCGCAAGTGTAGTAGAGGAGCAAGGTGGACTGCAGTGGAACGCTAGCAGTGTTAGCGGTCTTAGTTTCTTACTTATTGAATGGTATTGAATGTTGTGTACTAGATGTCTATTTATCTGTAGATCAGCAAGTTCTCTTTGTAATCCACCATTAACTGATGTGTAGTTCATTTTCTTTTTCGGTCTCTAGCTATGATGAAGCACTGTCTGAGTTCCAAATAGTCCAGACGCCCACTAGTCTTCTCGGGCCTAGGAATAAGGTCTCGGGCGGGGTGTGAGTAGTTACGCCTAGGGCCCGGATCGGGAATCTAACGGGTACGAGCGAAGGTTACCGCTGGGTTGCTATGGGTTTTCCCCTCAAAATGACTGCATTATTCACGGATATAATGCATCTTGACAGTTAGCAGCCACTATACACCATCACCAATATCAGAGACCACATGATGAGGTCTATCTGGCTTCTCAATAGTCCGCGCCGCCTGGGCAACACCGACAACACCCCGCCCCACGCCGGGCTTCAATTTCGGGGTAAGGCATATCACTGACTACAAGAAGTAAGGCATGGAACTATGGCCTAAATACCTGCAGGACCTTATAGTCTTGCAAATCCACCGTACCGGGCAAGAATACGGTAAGAATAGACGAATTGGGGTCGAAACGAGCCCGTATTATTGGATCCCAGATTCAGGGAAGTGACGCTATCTCTACCAGCCGCGGGAAAGTGGGATCATGTAGTTTCCCCAAACAAAATATGTGATTGGAATGTGAAATATCTACTAGGGGAAAGTGGAGACAAGTCATTTCCCAAAATTTGATCGGTTTCCAATGCATTTCTTCCTGCGTAGTCGTTGTATTTCCAGTCTTTTCCATACAATTTCACCTACGCCACACCAACATACCATTTTCCACTCCTTACCATACCGTTTCTGTTTTTAAATACTTTCCAGCTGCTTACCAAGCTCCACACAACTTACCTTTCCTTCACTTCCCAAAAGTCACGATGTTTTTTAAGATAGTTATCATGGTGTTGAGGTTTTCATTAGGCCGTACAGTGTTCATTTTTATAGTTCTCGCCATGGGGTGTGGCTTCTCCCACTTACTTTTTTGCTACGAGTAAATTGCGTTAGTTTCGCCTTTGTGGGACTTGTGTGTGAGCGGGTGCGTACCGGCAACAGGTGCACGATGGTTGGGTCCGTGATGATAGTAATAGAGCCGATAAATCTCACGACCCTTGGCATTCCCGGCATTGTACCCTCAAAGCATCCTGCATACTCACGGACTAGACAACTAGGTTACACACATATATACGAAAAAGAATTGCACAGAAAAGTATTGGTTTGTATACTGGAAAGTGGGTTTTCCAAATCCCACATTCCAATACTGTCCCTCCCACCTTCCCGCGTAGAAGGCCTGTAATCAATATTTCGGCCAGAGACGGACTAGGGTGAGAGATTCCTGCTCCACCCTGGACGGCAATATAGGGTCCTAAATGTCGCTACACCGTTGAGAACCCGCTCTATCACGTGACGGACAGGTTCTGTCGCAAAATCACTAGCCGTCACTCGCATCTTGAACTTATCACTCTGTTACGATATGGAAGTTGGGGAGAACCGTGTACGTGTATTCTATCGTACAGGACAGAGAGAAGGAGAAAGACACGAGATTTATACAGAAGGCATCAGCCCCTGCAGTAGGACCGTGTATCAGACCTGTATCATCATGTACATCTGTAACACACTCTATTACTATATGACCTGAGAGGAAGTTGCTGATACACTAAGATCACCGAATTGACTCACGGGCTACGGACTCACAGTCGTTGACTCACTCACGAGTTTTCACTCGCCACCGCCACTGGTATTGCAATCGTGAGCTTCCATGAACTTCTATGGTGTTCCAGGCTCTCATGTATATAAAGACAGAGCTTCTCCTTAGATATTAGAATAGACTTCGTCCGCTTTACATTTGTAACACTCTGTTACGATATGGAAGTTGGGGAGAACCGTGCGCTTATATTCTATAGTACAGAGAAGAGAGAAGGAGAAAGACTCGAGATATATATAGGAAGCATCAGCCCCTGCAGCAGTGACCGTGTATCAGACCTGTAACATCATGTACATCTGTAACACACTCGGCTGATATGCAGGCCTGGTTGTTGCATATATTGTACTACTCACAGTAGTTCGGACGCTAGTTGGTGCTGACGAATATTTTTCAACCGGACAGTCATTGCTGACAGCTCTACAATGACCGGACATGGTGACGAAGCTTAGACTACATACTCGGGCCTCACTATTCCTTCGTTGATAGCGCCCCACTATTCACTCATTGATAGGGTGTTCTAGTCCGTTCACGGAGAATGTCAGTCCGCGGAGTAACTAGTCAGTTCACGGAGTCCCGCCTTCAGTGAACCTACTAGTCAGATCACGGATCCGTGAACTGACCGATACAAAATTACACTCAACCAAAAGTAATGGGTGTTTTTTTAATGCCACTTAATCAATTTTAAATATATCGTAAATCGAAGACTGGGAGGTGAAAGTGCGATGAATTATGCATATTTCATGTATGTCACTTTGTGATCGGACAAATACTCGCAGATTTAATCGGACCAACTATTATCATTTTGTCAGCCCAGCCGAGCAGAGTAAAGACAACCCTTTTTTACCCATTCTCCGGCTGTATCCCTCAACGAAGTGACTAGTCAGCTCACGGAGTGTGTAGGCTCCATGAGCTGATTGGTCAGTTCACGTAGCCCAGTTACTCTGTGGGTTGACCGGTCACTCCGCGGACTGATATCCTCCATGAACTGACTAGAACATAGGGCCCCTTTTTACGGTCCTGCAATTTGATTCCTATCATACGCACCCAAACTTGATCAACAGCAAACCTACTCTCCAGTTTACATAGCTTTATAAAATAGCTAGCGTTTTTTAGATAGTACTCTACAATGTTGACAAACTTTAACCCACCGGACACCGGCCTGCTGACGCTGACAATATAAAAATTCCCGGACGGACACCCCCATATGACCGCTAACGTCTGGACCACTGTGAGTAGTATAGTATATAACGATCGTCTATAAAGGCTTTGTATGAACAGAGTAGCATATATGAGGGCTCAGGGTGATGCGTCGCAGTTAAGGGTGTATGCGTACGCATATAGTATATCGTACATATTCAGCCTTTAGGCCTCGATTAGATAGGTACACAATAAAGCTTCTCTAGCATCATATTCCACACCAGCAATTCTCTACTCTGAAAAATCCCGCCCGGACAGTCATAGTCCGAGATCACTAAGGACGGGGACAGACGGAAAGAACATTAAGAGGCGTCTCCGGCAGGTATCTATGATAATGAAATTCGCAAGTAGTAAAAGGAGTTGAATTATAAGATGCCTCAAATTACCCACACTATGTACAGTAAACTCTATCTATTACCGTTGGTTCGCCCATATCTAGCCATATAAAACACCTAAATATTTAATGTCAGCCAGCGATAGTCAATGTTAGCTTGGGATAGTGTTTTTGCCGTCTACGGCTGTCCGACGGGACGGTTGACATCACTGTAAGAATCGAGGACGGTATTCAGGATCCTATAGTTAGTAAAGGACTACGCCGGCTTGAATTTGGACCTTCCCGATACATTAATTTGTTTGATTTCCCTTTGCGAAACTATAACAAGTAGCGAAGATGTGATTTTGTCACGATAATCAAGTCTGGAAGGATATTCGAAAGTTAACCCTATGAAACTCAATCAGGGATAGTGATAATTACCTGGGTGCCGGACTCAACAGTTCGGGGAAACGCAGTCTTTTGGGGCCTGACATCGCCATCCCGTCCTACGCATCATTACGGTGACCTAGTCCGTCCGGGGCTCATGTCTTCTGCCATAGGGCTCCGTACGCGTACCTATAGGAACTAGCAGCTATCAGGAGTAGGTATCTGGTATTTGTGCGGGTGGTATTTCCGGTGCTAGGCCTGACAACTTGCAGTGGTAGGTGCCGTGATACCGGTACTAGGCTTGAAATCAGTGGCAGAAAGCCTCGCAACGAAACGACAGTGTACTACAATGCCGGTAGTAAGCCTAGTACCAACTATAGAATAAAAATCGCTATTCTCACCGCTTCTCCATTGCAGTTTGTATGTCTCAAAGCTGCTGGACCCTGTCGGTATATAGTCCCAAAAAATTCTGCCTGTCTAGGATTATTTGCCCAGGATTTTATAATACCGTCTTGGTCTGGGTCTTGCCCGGACGGGGCGGATTAGTGGGATGCCCAACTCTTCGCTGTATAGTCGCAGCTGGTCGCCATGGGCCTATCCCGTACTGGCCGGAAGTGGTCGATATCCCTGGGCTCTGGTAAGCCCGCTTAACCATCATATTCTGTTAGTTTGCTTTCTGCGGTCACAAGAGCGCTTCATGTCACTCCCAAGTGCGCTTCCTGTGACTCCCAGTGAATTTCCTGTCAGTTCCTGCCAGTGGTGGTGAGAAACGAATTTTCCTACTACAGCATAGCCTGGGTAGGCTCCCGCCAGCTTCTATTGAGATTATCTCTATCGTTTCTGGCTAGCTACCAGCTAGCGATGTGCCTTCTCCAGCTCCTAGTGAGCGTATCTCTTCAACTCCCAATGAGTAAATTTCTACTCTACCGCCTCCGTTGTCAGAGAAAACATTGTAGCGGTGAAGACGCATTCCACTCGACTACACCAATCAATTCAAGTCCAATTAAGTCCACAGGTTTTGCTCCAACCACAATGTGTTCTATAGCATAAATATGCATAAATTGGGCTTCTTTCGTTTCCCGGACTCCGATTTAAGATAGCGCATGTTATGTGACTGTGCAAAAACGCTATTTTTCCATAGCAACCCACTCGATATTAGAAATATCGTAAATCTGAGACTAGGAGGTGAAATAGGGCATAGTTATGCACATTTCATATATAGGACGTTTTGTGATTAGAGATAAACTCGTGGACTTATTGGATGGGCGGTTTTGGATTGAGTACGGTTCATAATCTGCCGCCGAGCCATAAATTGTTGTTTACGCGTAACCAATATCTCCATATTGATAGCATAATCGGAAACTTAGAGGTAAAAGAGGACATAGTTATGCACATTTCATGGGTGGCACACTTTGTGATCAGGGCAAAACTCGTGTATTTAATTGGACTTGAATTGATTGAAGTAGTTGAGTGGAATGCCTTTTAGCCGCCATCATATTTTCTTCAACAACGGAGATAGTAGAGTAGAGATTAGCTCATCGGGAGCTAGAGAGATACATTCATGGGAACTAGACGGGAAAACTAGCAAGAAGCGCACTTGTGAGTGCACGTAAGTTGTGCTCTGGAGAAGCGGACATGTAATGCGAACTTCGGAGTGATGGGAAGCGCACATTAAATTGATGGGAAACACACTTGTAAAGTGTAAAAGTGAAGCGGACTTATGAGTGATAGAAATTAAACTAGGAGAATGTGAAAGTAAGTGGCTGGATAGAGTGTAGGGAGATAAGACATGGGAGAGCTCTAATTACTTGCATTTTCAGACCATGAATTTGCCATGCTGTTCATTAACGGCTATCCAATTTTGAGTTTTTAGAGTAGGTTAGAGTCAAATACACCTAGGAGCAGGATGAACTAACTGAGAGCTAGCTGGAGCCCGTAGAGATTGGAGTCAGCTGGAGCAGACAACTCTGGGCTGCCGGGCTGGAGTAGGTCTATCTGGGCCACGCCAAAAGTCGGCGAAACTGTCACCGTATCTTGTTTCCTGGATACATATCTAGATAATACAGTCACTGGGTACATATCTACAGTAACACTTCGTAATATGTATTACAGTACGTACACTTCTGCATACATATTGTGGTGATACCTTCCCAGATACATTCCAGAGATATATAGCAATGATGATATATTCCAACATTGTACTTAAAAGAATCGTAAGATCTGATTCATGGCGTTGAGGTTTCGACAGTAGTGGGAATTCAATAAAGCTAATAGTCCGGACTGAGCTGGCCGAGGGATTTGGACTAAACCAAACAGCCTATCCCAAGCGAGTGAATTGTACTGGATAGTGGACTGGTGGCGTGTTCCGGTGTTGCGTATCCGATGGCAAAGAGCGGCAAAAGGTAGCGCAACTATCGCCACTATCTTGTACTGTATCTCGAGTCTTCTCTTTCTCTCTTCATTTTAGACCATAGAATCTATGAAGACAGTTCTCCCCTTCATAATTGCAACATGGAGCTCAGTCTAAAAGTCGAGTGAGATTTTGAGAAGTAACTTCCTCATCCAGTAATAGCGAGTGATTGCCGGGTGATTACCGAGTACCGCCATTGCCATCTTACTGCCTTCTTCGCCCTCCCGTTGCGTATTAGTACCCATTACTAAGAATAAACCCCATTCGGCTACTGCGACATAGTAACCGATGCGCATTGACTTCCGTGGTAGACATCCCCAGCAGTGAGTGCTGTAACCACAGGACATCTACTTTGACACTCAATTATACATCGGGTGATTTGGCGGGCTTCTTGTGATATTGTGCATGCGTTTGTGCGGCTGCATTGGCGTTTTGGTGATGTTCATGGTAAATGATGGGGAATCTTACAGGAGGCTGTATGAGCCTACTAGCAGCCCCGATAATAGTGAGCTTGTATCAGGTCTGTAAAATGTCTTATATCTCGTATATGTAACATTGGCGAGTGGTAAGTGCAATGAGTGTTATGTCATGTAGAAGTGCTCTGGTTACATCCATTTTCTTGCTCTCCGGAAGATACATTGTAGATCATCTTAACATTATCTCTTATTCCTCTCATGCCCACTGGTGGTGAATAAATTCGGTCAGCCGTGTGCGGGCTTGCAAGTACGTAGCTTGACAAACTAGGAACGAGGGAATTTATTTTTTATCCATCAAACGAACCTATGGAGCTATCGAAGAGATTGTACAAAGTACGCGTTCAGTGCGCCCTGGTCATTAGTGATCAATCGCTGTCAAAGTAATAGTAACGGCACTGCCATTACCGCAGTGATACTTTCCACTTATTTCCCAAATGCTCAATTCTATACCATCATCATTTCCGTGAAAATGGGGTTTAGACAAATTAAACAGAGTGTGATTACGCAACAGATCCGTCCCCAAAGGGAATCAAAATTAGCCTCTATCGTTGTTGCTACATGGTCATCTATCAGCATCCAGCGAACCGGTAGTTTTGTGGAGTGGGCAACTGTAAATCGAGATAAACCTCGTCGGCCTCGTCTTCATCAGCAACATAATGAGGGTCTGTACTTCTGGAGCAAAATTATCCCGTGCAGTTTCAACGGAACTCCAATGCAGTTGTTTTTATCATGGTCTTAGAAGCCCTACTTGTAAAAGCGAACCTTGCGACCAGAAGGTCTCCAACGATAAATGCGGTATGTTCACAACGAAAGGGTGGCAGTGCCGAAGTTGGTGCTGGAAACCTGGGTGTAGCACTATCAGTGCTCACATTTGTGTTGCAGCCAATAATGGTGGGGGTGGGAGGGTGTGGGTGTGGGCAGTCGTGTGGCGGTAGACCGGCGATGCTGATGACATCGTGGTAAAGTGCAAAGCGACGCGTCGCACTTGCCTGTGAAAGGAAACGACATTTCCAGATGACCAGAGATCGAATTATACGTCCTTGAACCTCAAGAAGTGGATCCAAAAGCACGAAGGTCATAATTATGACTTGCGATTCAGACCGCCCTCGCCGGAGGATGACGTCTGCGTACATCCTCTGCGGGATATTTCTCTTGGAGAAGTTCCTTTGCTTGCACAAGTGGGCTGGTTCTTGCATAGCACCTTATCTATGTAACTCGGGGACTAGTGTTCGCCAATCGAATCAACCAGTATTTTGCTTGCATGATGTAAGAGTCTTGAGCGCCTTGGGCGAACGGTACTGACGTCATACGCAAATGCTACGTGCGCGGATTATCGCCCCGGCCGCTGCAGGGTAGATATTTGCGCTAAGGTGTTTCTGCACGTCCCGTTGGACAGTATTATGCATAAATAATTTATCAAATGTCGAACGAAGTTGTGTTTTGAGTACACTGTACAGTCGTATGGCAATCACATGTGTAATTGCATGAGGCAATGCTGTCAGCAGCATGCAGCATGTAGCAAAGTATGCTGCATTATACCCACCCACCCACTCTGCTCTTTGGCGGGTTAAGTAACGTTAACAAAGAATCACACTACATATGAACCGTTGTTTGGCACTATGTATGTGCAATTTCCCCTTCTCCGTATGTGCGATTATTGAAAGTTCAAAGCGGCGACACTGACTGATCACAACGGCGCATATACGTATTCCATTCCGCCATCTTTTAATACTCTACTGGTTGCAGCTTTGCACTAACGCAAATACATACACCATGTTTTCAACGCTCAATTCCTCACTAGTATCGCATTCAGATGGAATGTTTACCCACTACTCCGCCTCGACGAATTGCACCAGCAGTGACCAGCAAAGCGATCTGATCTCGTTTCTTTCAATTGCCCAGAGATACAAGGTCGACTTCCTCCCCATCACCTGGCAGCCTGCTCTCGGTACCCTCGGTAAGGGAGGCTCTGGTACAATAACCCAGTCTGCATTGAGCAGTAGTATGTCCCTTGCATTCAAGCGGTTTCACGACTCAGACTCCGGGGATTCGGACCAGGGCATTGCACCCTTGATGTCGGAGGTACTAATTTTAAGTCAGCCCGTCATCCACACTCACCCACAAATCGTCAAGCTCGAAGGGATTTGTTGGGAAATCCTGCCTAGAACTGAGAAAGCCGTCCCTGTACTGGTTTTTGAAAAAGCAGCATGGGATCTACAGCAGTTTATGAACGTGCGCGAGGGCATGAATATGTCAATCGATTGCCGGCTGAAAATTTGTGCCGATATTGGAAGTGCGATCATGGCTTTGCATGCGTATGGTATGTTATTGTTGAAATGGATGTTGACTTCTGGAGGTCTAACAAGCGCGCAGACATAATTCATGGTGATATCAAGCCACAAAACGTGTTAGTGTTCAAGGACTTGACCGGCAAGATTTCAGTCAAGGTGACCGACTTCGGATATTCTACTCTTGCGAGTGGTGCAGAAGGGGGTGTTTTTCTGCCGAAATCAAAGCCATGGAATGCTCCAGAGCATCATTGGGGCGAATTCAAAGTTCCTGATGCTAAAAGGGCAGACATATATTCGTTTGGTCTCCTCTGTCTTTGGGTTCTGTTCGGGAGTATTCCGAGTCCACAGAGCAGTACTGAATACACATTTGACACATCCACGGGGCTTTGTACATCGCTTGAGCTTTTTGAAGAGAGTGATAAGGTGGAACATATTGCATGTCGACTCGTGGAATCAGTGCAACTGGCGGGCTGGAATACCTATCACATGACCCGATTGAAGGAAATTTTCAGCTTGACGGTTCCAGTTAGGCCCAGAAAACGAACGTCTGATCTTGAAAAGCTAGTCAATCTCTTGAGTCCAGAAAAGTGAGTTTCAGCTGAAGTCATACCAAAATTATTACTAAGAAATGTAGAATAGAGCCTCAACTCCTTCCTGCAAAACGACTACAGACAATAAGAGAAGTTTCTAGCCATGTAGATTTCAGGGTGCGTGTTAACCAATTCGCGTATTTCTCCTAAACACTTCACTGAGTAGGTTCTATTATTCAAGCTTGCCGATAATCAATGATTCCACCAGTCCAAATGATCCCGGTCTGGGGTAGGGCTCGGTCCAGTCCAGTCCACCAGGAGAGCCGGACTGGACTGGACTACAGACTGGTAGTCTTGGACTGGACGGGCTTGGTCTGGACCAGTCCAACGAAGCTACTTCTGATCAATTCAAGCTAGTTACATAATTCCCAAAATTCTACCTTCCTTCTCAGTCTTTACAAGATTTCCACATCCATATTCTCATTTGCAGCGTTTACCTAATG
>Ga0307515_10002034_pt1 | contig 44659 bp, 42 predicted proteins | sample 17_EM_MG_FD_194513 | JGI IMG/M metagenome (GOLD analysis project Ga0307515, IMG submission 194513) | Populus trichocarpa ectomycorrhiza microbial communities from riparian zone in the Pacific Northwest, United States - 17_EM | ecosystem: Host-associated > Plants > Roots > Unclassified | place... | reverse complement strand
CATCATTTACTTCCTATCTTCCCCTTCTTACGCCCATCCTCTCCTCTACACTTCCACTCTTTGCCATTTTCGGGCGAGACGAGGTCAAACCCCTCGCGGACGTTGTCCAACGGCTAACAACAATAGGCGCCTGCGACCTCATGCTCGGAAACCAAACGTCTCTTGCTTCCACGATGCGCGAGCGCAGGGTGCCGAACGAGGTGGTCGGTGCCGTGGTAGAGTGGCAGGCGCAGTGTCTGGAGGATGGGATATGGAAGAGTGATATAAAGGGAGTTGTGAAATTTCTTCTGGGGGAGGCAAGGGTCGCGTATGGGGTAGAGCGGCCGATCCAGGTGACAAGGTCAGTGAGGAGTTTTGTATAGGGACGGGGACTGATACTTTGGTATAGGGTTACCGTCAAGATGCTCGAGATTGCGTACTATGAGGGCGACCAGACGACCGCAAAGGCGTTGGTTGCGGAAGTGACAAAGCTGATGACTTCGAAGGTTGGTCGATTCACTAGTCCCTTTCGAGTGTACGCTGTGTTGAGCAATTTCGTGAGTAGCCGAACAGGGGAGACCCCTCACTTGACCATTTACGTACACAATACCGAGTGTCCTTGTCCATCTGGCAAATTCTCCACGCTCACCAACGTGCCGCACCCGTCGAGGAAATACTGAGGCATGGAAATGAAGTGGAGGCTGCCTTGGGCGCACTACTGGAGTCCGTGTATCGAGCAAATTCCGTCCAAGCGGACATTTTACCCGAGGAGAAGCCAGTCAAAGCAGCAACGCGGGTGCTTCAGAGTGGGAAGGTGAATGGACGACGTACCCCGGTTACTGGAAATTCTCCTCCAACCAAGAGGCGTGGAACGAGTCGAACTCCAAAGACCCCTGTAAAGAGAAGAGCTGTACCGGTTGCCGATGACGAACAGGAAGACTCGCCAGTTTCTCTCTTTACATCGAAGAACGGTGTACCGGACTCAGAATTATTTGAGAATTCGGACAAATTCTTTCAGTTGCTTGGTAGGTCTCGCAGCAAGGTTGTCGACTGCCGACTAAACTCCCAAATCGTATGTAGACATGGTAGTAAGCCTATACGGGGCCCTCGGGCAGATCAAATTGAAGATCAAGTTGCTGGAAATCTTGGTTCACTTGACGAAGGAAACGCCAGGAACGACCCCAAGGGATCGTAAGTATCAATCTTCTGGCCCAGTGTCCTGGCGTAAGACCCCCTGACTGCCTTCTTGCAGGACATGCGCGAGTACTCATCAGCCTAGCGTATGAATATGCTCAACTCGGCAAGATGGAGGGCGCTGCCAAGGTCTATTCGAAAGCGCTCACTGCTTGCAACCAAGCCAATGTACTAGATGAAACCAGGCTGCTTCTCCTGCTGCGGTTTTCGGAGTCCCTTGCCCTCGTAGGGAATTTGGAAAGAAGGTCGGTCGATCTCCTCGGTGCATTTCCTCGGTGACAGCGCTCTGATGAGCCATGACCTAAAAGTATGGAATTATACAACGAGGCTTCTTCCTTGATGGATACGCTTGATTGGGAGGACAAGGCTCGCGTAACGGCAACCCGCGTGAAAGGCCGTGCTAGGAAGCTGACGTTTACTGCCATCGCGGCATTATCTTTTGCTTCGATTCAAAACAGTCGAGTGGGTCGTATCATCTTAGGTCAGAATGTAACTCACTATTTACTAGGAAAATACCTCTGGTGCTGTGGGAGCAGCCCTTCAGAGTCTACGCTTATGGACGCGCGCGTTGGATACCCTGAAAAGACTACATGAGACCGCCCCACCCTCATCGGAGGATCCCTTCCAGATGGGCGAGATGAAGTCAGCTCTCGAGTCGATCAGTGAACCGGGAGAACCAACAGCTATCAAGAAATCCAACGGTGCGGACGCATTTCAATGGAGTTATGCTCATGGGCTTGTCGATGCCCAGCTCTTCTTGGCTCGACTGTTCTTCCTTCGAGGTTCAGCGCGTGATGCGGAGTACTTCGCCCAAGCAGCCTACGACTTCTCCTCTTCCCTCTACGCCCCGGCGATGATGGCCCGTGGTCTTTCTATGAAGACAGAATTGCTACTGTGCTTGCGACGGCTTGACATAATGGACGCGACGCTAGATCAGCTAGATGGCCTCGTTTCCCAACTTGATGCGGACGCTCTCGAAATTGGAAATTCATACCGACTGAGAGGGCAGTATTTCCAAATCAAAGATGCGGAGGAGCAAGCTAGCGAAGCTTTCTCCAAGGCTACTTCGACCATCAAGGAGCTGGACTTATCGCTCACAAACTTGGCTATTGTCTGGTTCGTGTTCCTCTGTTTCGCCCCAACTCGATGTTGATGATATTTATTTTAGTGCTCAAGGACATAGGTCTCCCCCGGCTGAAGGTTCAGATTTGCCCACTGATGTGATCAACCCCGGGATGCTCGCTTCAATCCTCCAACGCCACAGTCAGTGTTGCCTATATCCCCATCCGCCGCCCTTTCTGATATTCCTCTAGTTTGGCTTCTTCGTGATGCCGAACATGATCACCTAATGGGCGAGATAGAGCGCTTACCTCCTAGTGTTGAAACAAAGGTACTTCTGGAACCGTGGTGTCATGACTAGCCTGACTTCTGCTTGCACAAAGATCGAAGAGAACGTGCTTCTCGCCAAACTTGCGCTCCATACGGTCTATGCGCATCTCCGATCAAAGATCAATTTTGGATCCTTCGTCGAGTCCAGTAGGTTCATCAGCTGCTCTTCTCGACCCTTTTCCTCACCTCTCATCAGCGATTGCGGTTCCCACCGGACTGGTGCACACGACCCGTCGAAAGGTCATTCTCCAAGACTGTCTTTTGGTGTTAACTCAAGCAGAGGAAGCATGCTGGACTGTGCTATCGCTGACTGCCCGCAATGGAAGTGTTACTCAGTTCCGTGAGGCAGCCATGTCGTTGGCCTTCATCCTCGCGTTCCAAATTAACCTCGGGAAAAGCATCAAGCAAGCTTCTTACGTTGTACCTGCTCTATTAGGTGAGGCTTACTGGTCCCTACTGCGCTCCCCGATTCACATATACCTTGGTCAGATCTGGCTTGCTCAACGACGCTCGGTCGTGAACTACTGGAAGCTATCGACCAGAAACTTCGGGATACGGCGACTCAAGATGACCTTTTGTGGCCATCAATGAACGAGACAGGCTGGCCCGCACCGAAAAAATCCGAACCCGCGCGACCCACTATACTACGCTTCGATGATGCGTCAGATGACGAACCTGAAGGCCGAGAAATGTTGACTTACTGGACTTCTGTGCGAGATCGTTATCGGGCCCGCATTGTTGACGCAAGTATCTCCTCGGAGAGCGACATCAACCAGTTACCTGACAACTGGATGGTCGTCCACATTGCGGTCAACGAAGCCAAGGATACCTTATTCATATCCCGACAGCGACCCAACCAGACCCCTCTTGCCTTCTGCGTTCCCCTGGCTCGGACAAGTCGGAAAGAGGATGGTGGGATGAACGCTCAACTTACATTTGGTGCTGCGGTCCAGGAACTGAAAGACATTATGGAGCTCAATGCCGCAACCAGCAAGAGGGCAGCTTCAGTACAGAGTCAAGACCGCGAGGCTCGGGCCGCATGGTGGGAAGAGCGAGGCGCGCTCGATACTCGGCTGAAGGAGTTGCTCGAGAATATAGAATTTTGCTGGTTGGGGGCATTCAAAGTATGTAGCTTTGTTCAGGTGCCGACTGCCTGCTAATGACCTCCCAGGCTCTCCTAGCCGAACCAAAGCATGTCAGCGAAACCTTGATTGGGTCACTGAGAGGTCGCTTCGAATCTGTGCTTAAGCAAATTCTAAACCTTGGTGACAAAAGAAACAAGAGCAAAGGGTTTCGCCTTGACGACTGCCTGCTCGAGTGTTTTGCTTCGCTCTCACCAAAGTGCAAGGACGAAGAACTTGAGGACTTAATTTATTTCATATTAGATTTATACCAGTACAACGGTCTCGAATTTTCTCTCTCGGATGTAGACATTGACCAGGTAAGCCAGTTATTTGTAGCGTAGCTGGTCACTTACAAAGTCCTATACCAGGCCGTTGTAGATCTTCGTGTGGTTCTGGAGGAGTTCAGCTCTCTTGCTCGTGATCAAACCTCACTCGTCGAAGACCACCACACCTTCTTGGTGCTTGACAAGAATGTGCAAGGGTTCCCATGGGAGAGCCTACCTTTACTCCGTGGCCGCTCCATAAGCCGCGTTCCGTCTCTATCCTTCCTGCTTGACCGAATGGCCCTCGCTCGACTCAACTCTTGCCACACAGCCAAACCTGTCCCATGTGGAATGCCCGTGGATTCCAGTAAGGTCTTTTACAGTCTCAACTCGAGCAATGATCTCGCCAAAACCGAGGGTCGCTTTGCAAGTGAGTTCAAGAAGATGCACGAGGTCGGCTGGCGAGGCAGTATTGGCAGAGCACCAACTGAAATGGAGCTCGTTTCCGCCCTTCAGAGCAAGGACTTGGTCATGTAGGCTTCGGAAAATGGCTTTTGCGTCGAAGCAACTCTAACCATTTCTCTAGCTATGTCGGCCACGGAGGCGCTGAACAATATATCCGAGGTAGCAAAATTCGGAATCTCCGCAAGTGTGCATCGGCAATGCTGTGGGGCTGTTCCTCTGGTGCGATGCGAGACATGGGCGAATTTGATCGGACGGGCACGCCCAATAACTATATGGTCGCCGGCTGGTGGGTCCTATTCCTTGACTGAGCTTTGTCATATGGTTAACATTACTCATCTCCCCAGTCCGACCCTGGTAGCTACTCTCTGGGACGTGACCGACAGAGATATCGATACCTTCGCACAGTCAACTTTCGATAAGCTCAGGCTGAACTTCGACGACGTCAAGGCACGAAAGGCCGGAACGTCAAACCATACTCCAGTTTCTGTCGTCAAAGCAGTCGCCACCTCCCGTGAGGTCTGCAAGCTGAAATACATGAATGGAGCTGCGCCTGTTGTATACGGGATCCCATTCTATCTCTAGCGTAATTCGCACAATCGGACTATTTCAAGCTATCCGGATCTATCGTAATAGAAATTTTGATATCGCTGAATCATGTATGATAACCCCTAGCAGAGATGTTCATTCGAATTAGCCTCCTCGAGACGCCTTGACCTTCTTCTTTTTTTCAGCCTTGGGCATTTTCGTCTTTCTTCTCTCCCGCGCTGCTTCTTTGACCGCTTTCTTGCGCTCCTGTGGGGTCCGCTCAGCGATCGTCATGAGGAAGGGGTATATAGCGCACCTTCTTCACCTCTCGATCCTCGTGACGATGACCTCTCGGAGTTTTTCCCTCAATATCCCTCTCGCTATCCTCTTCGTCCTGCACACTGCTCTCAACCTCCCCTTCTTCGGACACTTTCTCCTCGTTCACCTCATTCTCTGACACTACGTGATCTCGATCAGCCCCAACCACTCCCAGCCGCAAATTACCCTCTGCGCCTTGAGGCGGTCTTTCCACTTCTTGCTCCGGGTTCAAGACTTCACCAAGATTTCGTGGGATAAAGCTCTTCAAGAATACCGAGTCCTCCGTCGCCTTATGGGCATGGGCTTCCTCCTCCAATGCAGAAGGCTTACTGTCGTCTTCCGCCTCCACCGTATCGGGAGTCTCGAGCCATTGCTTCAACGTGTTCGCCCCATTGTTGGCCTCGATATCGCTGCTAGTTACGAAATCAAACGCCCTCCGAAGGTTTAGGCACCTCACGCCATAGGACCCAAAGAAGTCTCCTACGTTCTTGAGGTCTTTACGCAGGAACTCGAAAGCAGCAGGGTGGTCATGTTCGACTGACTGCGATACGTCAATGATCCAGAGCTGTTGTTGGTGGTACAAAATGTTGTACTCGCTGAGATCAGCGTGCACCAATTTGCAATCGTGATAGATTTTGCGGATGGTGAGGACGAGGTCGAGGTAAAGATCTTCGTATTTCTCGGCTGGAATCTTGGCATCTTTTAGGCGAGGCGATGCCCTGTGGAAGACACCTAAGTCATCGACATGAATAATACGGCTTTTGTACTAACCAGCCGTCCTGATCACCAAGGAAAGTCATCACAAGGACATTTTCCCGTACTTCGATGGCTTCTGGGCACCTGACCCCCGCTGTTTGCAGACGCTTGAGGTTTCGCATTTCCTTCTCAGCCCAGAGCCTCACCATTTTCCTGGGATTATGGCGGCTGTACCCACGTCTAAACCGAAACTCTCCGGTGACATATCGATCGCGATCCTTGAATATCAGAATGGAGGTCTTGTAGATTTTGATCGCCAAGTGAATCGACTCCGGTGTTAGTGCATGGTAAACATTCGCCTAAGGAGTCTTCTGATCAACGGGTGATAGAACGTAAGGATTGAGATACCTCCTTTCCTGTACTTATGCAACCATTAATCTCCTTGACCACACCTCTTCCAATCATTTTGAAGAGAATGATCCTTGTCCGCGGATCGAGCACCTGCTCGGTAGTTGCGCGATCTGACTTGTCTTTCTGGTTCGCTGTAGCACTCCGTCCCTTGCGATTCACGCCGACGCCTAGATATGGCTGTTCGATTTGGGCGATTCTTGACGAATACTTGGAGAGGCGGGTAAGCTGATCTGAGAGCCTCTTATCAAGATTTTCATTTTGTCCTTCCTTCTGGATAGTAGAAGGCTTGGGCGCCCGTGGTCGATTGATGGCAGGAAGCGCAACCGCGGAAGCCCCTGAACTGACATGTGACCAGTAATTCAGCGGAACTTGACCGGATGTTACTGCATTATGCTGTCTAAGTCGGTTATACTGTTTGGTGAAGTCTGAGTATAAATTCCAACTTCAGTATCAGAAGTGCACAGCGAGATCGTGCTCCAAAACCACACCTCTTTCTGCAAGTTCCCAGTCCTCATCATCGGCACCACCATCTTGGGTGGCCTGCTCCCTCTCATCCTCTGAATCGAGGTCGTCTCCGATCTCCTCGTCTTCACACTCACTCCAGGCAAGATCAGGGTCGTCTACGCGGGTTGTTGCGTCCAGACCATTGTCAAAACCCCTGTTGAGATCTTCTGGACCATCTTCAACGCGTTCGCCTTCCATGGAGGCAGAGTGGTCGTGGCCAAACAACAGAAAGTTGGTTTGCCTCATACTCGGGCTTCTCATAAGCGGACAGACGGTGGCCTCTAACTCATACTTGGCTTTTTACTGCGTGTCTACGATTTTGTGATGTCGGCTCAGAAGGTACGTTATATGCATGTCTGTAGGAATGTCAATTTTGTTCTACCAACTGATGAGCGGATTCGTATTACAACGGCATGTCAGCGCTTTGTAATTCATTGACTTGTAAAATCATGACCATTGCAACACCTTATGCCTGCAGAACTCTGCAGAACTCTGCGCGTGCCCGCAGCTAACTCTATGACGCGCTTGAACCTTCCTTCATCCACTTATCCATCCACCGCCGGACATCCCGACAAACTTCTTGTGGAATTCATGCCAGTAAATTCTCTCACCTCGGGAGACGGGAGATCCCCCCATTCCTCCAAGTATCATGGTATTATATCTTACTCCTGCCTGAGAATAAACCGGCTGTCTAACATGGTATTACGACTAGTATTATAGGCCCGGATTCTATGAACGCACAGGATCATTGAGTCGGGGGGTGTTCAACGTTCGATTGGATTAGAAAGCGAGGCTTCGACACGTACGGCGGGTCTGTGGAAGCTGAGTAATACTTGATACTCATTTACGAGACAGTATATTTACACATAGATGGAGAAGCAAGGCAACGCGGATTTCATATTCTCGAGATGCGCCTGGCATAGCGTCCCATCAATACCTTATTATCAGCAATGATAGCGAGTTTTCTGAAACAGCCAAGACACCATTCAAAATCGCCTTGGCTTCCGAAGTCAAGCTACCCACTGAAACAAAATCTACAAGCACCTGATAGAAACGTATACAGGACATAGTTGACAAATCGATGAAACATGTAGCATTAGACTAGCAATTTTGGTAGGTTGTCAGACACCACCTTTTCCAGGACCAGCTCCAAGCTTCAAAGTATCGGCAGCTTGGGCAAGCACCTGACCAGCAGAGTGATCCAAGGGCTATCTTTCCTTCTTCCCTGTCCACCATATCCATGTAAATGACGCTCCGAGGACAACAAGGGTGAGCGGAAGGGTGCAAGCAATATAAATCCTGCCTTGGTGGGAGAGCTCGATCTGCTCCTGGTCAAGATTTAAGAATCCCATGCCGAAGACCGTCTGGAAAAGTAAAGGCAAGGTAAGTGGTGAATTCCAGAATACAGGATCGGGCATACAGAGACGAAAGTAGCCGGAAGAAAAACGAGAGTAACGATGGTGATTGCCTTCATGACTTCGCTGTCACGCTTGGAATCATATGCAAGAACAGCCATCGACTGTGCTTGGCGTGCACTTTGCACTGCCTGTTCTTTCATCTCCGCTGTTATCTTGGCGTTTTGTTCAACCATCCGGATATTAGTGTAGTTCAGCAGCTGCAATATTATTTAATATACCACCCAATGAAATGCGGATGGGGAACCGATACCAAGTTCAAATATCGGTCATACCGACTGACAATATTGTCAAGAAGATGACTTGTCGCCTCGCAGCTCTTCTTTTGCTCGGTGAATAGTGCACCCAATGACTCACTGATGTTGGGATCGAGACTAAGCAGGGACCACATTTGTTGAAAATATTGTTCCAGTGATACGAGTGCATCCTTAAATGCGATAAAATCGCCCCTCATCACATCTACGGATCCAGCATAATCCTCGGCGCTCCGGACACGGGCATTGTGGTCAGTAACACCGCCCAAACTTCTTGATGCCATTTTCTGTTGGAAGGAAGTGGTAAGCTCATATAAATAGAGGATGCCGCGTTATACTCCATCATTTGCCATTTCATCCAAGTACCCTGCAGTTACTACAAAGCATTCTTGGATCACAATGAAGCACTTGAGTAGTAGTTGAATGATCTCCTCGAGCGGGATGGATGTTCCAGACAATTGCCTGAGGTGTTGAACCATGGTCAAATGTAATTGATTTAGGTCTGTGGTGACAATTGTAGTTTGTTGAGTCTTTGAATTGTGTGAGAAGTATAGCTTTGGGTTGCGAAAGCAAGATGCAAATCTGATGGTCTCCTTCATACGCGATAAATACGGCTCTGAGAGCAAGAGCAAGCCATCTTCAGAGGGTATCCAAAGCATTCGGAAAGACATCCACCCGTCTTGAACCAATTGTCAGCATTACACAAAAAGAAAAATTGTGGAGCACTTGCGGAAGACATGATTTCCATAACGGGAGTCAGTGAAAGAATGGAAAGATGAAGTAGGGTCTGGAAGAAGTGCTGTCCATGCAGCAAGAGGCGCTTCGCAGGCGGAGAAGATGCGCCGAGTATAGGTCGAGGAGATTGCTGGGAGACTACTCTGGGAGGATGCAAATCTGTAATTGATCAGATTATAGCGGTATCTGATGCAGAACCACCACCCTTCACTCACAGTAGTCTGATACATCTCTCAGCGTGCGGTCCCTGATGGAAAGTAAGAGATGAGCAACAACAAAGTCTAATACCCACTTCAAACCGAGTAGCCAGCTCCGGTTCCGTGATGTGCCCGACGAACATTTCTAGACAGACTATTAATATTCAGACCCACTATGATAGACATCGGACTCACCCTGACCAGTTAAAGAAAACTCAGCAACATGGAAGACCTTTTCTTCCATTCGTGACATTTCGTCGCGCCTTTGTTCGAAAAGCTGAAAGGCCCCCAAGGTCCGCTGCATTGCGGGGTAGGGCACAAATGGTCCAGGTCGACCAGTTGGCCATGACCGCCAGTCCGTAGGGTCACCTTTCGATTCGTGTTTGGTTGAGGCAGGATTTGAGCTATCTCTTGATTTATATTTAGGCGCTCCCTTGGGAGAGGACGGATGATGATCACCTTCAACCCTGGATGTAACAATCAATATATTAATGTTTCTATCTTCCGTTGGTTGGGTAGTCGCATACACAATCACACTGGACATATTCCAGTTCGAACGGGTTCAATTTAATGGCGGCAGTGGCGGCAGTGGTGGGAGCCATTCTTCAGGTAAAGCGGGGTCTGCTTTATATGGAACAGGAGGGCACTTCAGACGGGTTTCACACAGCTGGTGACTGGCGGAAGAGAGCAACGATCGGCGCCTGTTCAGGTACATGATGCAGGTACATGAATTGAAAACAATATGACAGCTTAGAGAAGTTAAGGACACCTGTTGAAGGGTGTGGTAATGTTTTTGAAATGGGATAAAACGGTTGGTATCTCAGAGTACAGTGTCCCACGGAAATGGACACTCAAACGCACAGGGTTGGTGCAGCGTTGCTGGATGCTGGCGATTGTATGATCTGTGCGCTGTTGGTCGAGTATCACATGCAACGCTTCGGGTACATAATATAAGGCCGGTCTCGATCCTAGATGTCGTATCTTTACGTGTTTGTAGCGGGCCTCAACAACACGATACTCTGCTCAGATTATTGCTCTCGCAGAATCACTGGATGCCAGGGGACCAAATGGTGGGAATAGATAAGCAGCACGCTCAACCGTTGTCACATTTATTCGACTTGTATAGTCCCTAGAAATTGGCCCCAATGCCCGTTTTAGGGTCCAGCTTATGAGGAGCATTTGGAAGGCTTCTAGCCAGGGAGATGTATTCAACGCCCTCTCTCGGCGTTTATTGCTGGAGCCACTTGGAGCTATCGCAGTACAGCAGACCACATAAAGACACCAATTAGTAGGTATTCTGGTGGATAAGTACGCTGGCGACATCTGCAGGGCCAACAGGCATTTCGGTCCCTCAGCTCGCTTCGTTCTACCGCCCCAGAGCTAGAGTCTCCCTATATGCCAACTACTCCTATCCATGCACTATTATTGTCCTTTTTGATTGATTTTCGGACTACCCTTGCCGACCTTGCAGGCCCGAGAGCCCTGCCCGTAACACCGCGCGATCGTATGTCTGGGGTATAAGCACTGAATCCTGTCATTGCAGTACGGTCGATTGGCAATAGAATTTCGACGATTATATTCAACCTTTCCTGACCTGTTGGAAACGACTCTGATCTTCCACTGACCGGCGGGTATTAGCGTAGTGGCAATGCACCTTCACTAGAGTTCTGATTCGACCCCCAGTCTGACCTCTCTTTTCTCTTCCTACATGGTCCCCAGAGCAACCGGCTGGTCTTAACAGAGGTAGCATATACCTAAGCATGAGGGCAGATAGGAGACTGAACGGACGTGTGGTAGCAAAGGACAATTGCTTCTGCAGTCGGCGACCTTAGCGCAGGCGAATGAGTAGTTCACTTGCGGACGAAAACGGACGAAAATGACAACCGCCACCACAAAAGGACGGAACGCCATGGTATGTCCATAACCAAATCCTGTGGACATTCTCGACTCATGTGTCACTTGGCGAATCATTCACATCTTGGGGTTTGCACGGAGGCCCGCAGGGTGTTTTCGAGACGAGCGTGAGCGCAAGCGCCCAAGGTTGCAATCCACTGCACCATGTCCCTTCTCGCTATGAAAATGAAACACGGTAGCCCACCTGTCTTATCCTGCTCAGGTACATTGTACTCATCTCCGCTTATAGAGCAAGAGTCCCCTCTTCCTGGAAATCCACAAGGTAAGCCGGTGCCCAGATTACACTCAGAATATTTCTCATAACCCCGCAATTACAAAGAAGAACCGAAGACCATGAAGACTGCCTGGGAATACTACAATGAAGGTACGTAGGCAGCTACACTGCTACCCATTGTTTGATACGAGAAACCCAGGAATGGAGATCATCGACCGCGAACGCGAAAGAGACTGGCTTGAACAAATGGACACGATCCTGATTTTCGTATGTTCTACCTGATCTCGCATTTTGGTTCCATTGATTGGTTTTGCAGGCTGCGCTATTCGCAGGTTTCTTGAGCGCTTTCCTCATCGCACTTCTCGGTCGCCTCGAACCAGACCCCATGGATATCATACAGGGTGTCCTAATTTACCAAACGCAAATGATGCGTAATTCGAGCCTTGGGCCATATGTCCAGCCCGACTTCTCCCCTCCAGCTTACATTGTTATCGTCAATGCTCTCTTCTACGCCAGTCTGGGCATTATGCTCCTTGCCGCATTTATTGCCATGCTCATCAAAAGCTGGGTACGCGAATTCGACCGCGGCTTGCGTGCGATGTCGATCCCAGAGCAGAGAGCAAAAACCCGTGAATTCCGTTACCTGGGGATGAAGCGCTGGAAGCTCCCAGAGATGGTCGCAGTACTACCACTGCTCATCCAGATATCCCTTTTTCTGTTTTCCATAGGCCTTGCCTTGTTTCTTTTTCATATCAGTAAACCCTCGTTTGCTGTCACCACAGCGATCTTTGGCGTCGGAATCCTCTATTACACTATGACCACGTCTATATCTATTTTTGCTACTTCTTCGCCCTTTCATTCTCCTCTTTCGCGTGTCTTGGCCATGGTGTACCGACATGCGCATGCGTATTTCTGTCCATGTACTGATGATTTCTTATCAGAAGCTATGGATACTACCCCATCAACAATTCTGGGTCATGTCCGCCGGGAAACCCAGGTTATCCTTCAAAAATCGCGCCCTTATCTCGAGACAGACTTTGTACATCCGATCGCAACAACAAGAATGGACGAAGTTCAGCTTTCTACGGCCGCTTCGGCCTTGCAGAGAGTTCATGAGAGTGCCCCGAATTCTCAACACAGCGAAGCACTACAGTGGTCTGTGTGGCGGGTTGCCGGTAGTGCCACACTCCAGATCCCACCATTATTCGACCTGCCTTCCTGGATTCTGGACAGAAGGAATGATGAAGAGTACTTCTCGTGCCTCCCTCCGGCCATGCTCGTGGCATTGGTTGCGGTTTGGTTGCGTGCACGTCGCACAACGGCCATGGGACGTATCGCAGTAGTGAGGGATGTCCTCCAGCGCGTGGATAACCCAAATGCTCCCTGGCCTCAACTTGTAATTGCGGTTTTCGATCGTCTCCTCGATATTTGGGTCCCCAGTTATAATATTAAAACTGTGGTGCAAACCCAGTCCAGTGATATCACGAACATGATACGAAGGAATGAGCTGCCCAGAGAGGAGTCTTTATGGCTTCTAAGCACGCTCTCAGAGCTCTGTAGCGAGGGGTGGCTACCGCGGCAGGAGCCCTTCTTGATTGGGATATGTTCAGCATTGCTCTTGGGTGAAGCATCTAAATGGGATTATTTCAATCCCCCCGACATTGTATTACTTGAAAATGTCGTCACACTCGCCGCCGTATCATGTTGTCCAGGTAGAGGCAATCGACCACACATTCTCACCAGTAGTCGTGAACACCCATGGTTACTCCTGAATATTCGGAATCCCACTCTTATCGGCACCTTGTTTGAAGGCGCCCCTTCCGGGCTTCACAAGGAGCTCATCTCCCTGCTCTTCCTGGTCGTCTATGCCCTGATATATCGAGATTCATATCGCTTAGCAGCTCATTATTTCACTACCATCACAACAAACGGTGATTTACCCCTCTTTACCTCTGCCCTCACTGCAATTGCGCCAGTCATGAAAGATGCGGGACTCTCCGCCATTGGCAGGATGCTCGTGGCGCCTCAGACACAAGAAATAACATCCATCATTATTGATTCTATGTTCTATAAACAACGCACTGTTCAGGAAGACCTGCTCAGAAACTATGACCTTGCGCTTGGAGCTAATGAGAAACCAGACCCAAACATTTTAGCCATCCTGCTCATGCTTTCCAAGCACCTTCCTTCAGATACAATAGAGGAACTGCAGGGCCTGAATCTAGAATTGAAGAATCCCTGGTTGAGGCTTGTTGCGAGAGTGGTTGCCCGACTGAAAATTCCTGATGGATCTGATGTTCCAATGGGGTTATTTTATGACCACCGAGTTCACAATATGATTGCAGCTATGTCCCTTCTGCGATATACGAGACGAAAGGTCACGCAGTATACCGAGTCCCTCCTACTGGCGTCATTCCTGGAATCTCGGGAGCACGCCATTTCCTCTATATCGCTGGAGTGCTACATGAAGACCGCAATATCCCATCCTGATTCCTCAGCGCCGTCCTGTTACCTCTCCCGCGCTGTACGTGCCGCGTTTAATCTCATGTTGCCTGATCATCAACTTTGGATGGGGTGGGAGATTCTACGAATATTTGTCAACGGGTATGACAACCTTCCAGTGGAATGGCGACGAACGTTCGCTGAAGGGTTCTTCACCCTGTCGCGCCAGCAGCTGCCATCATCACTGGGGGACACGGAGACTAACACACCAGAGAAGGAGCTTAGGAAGATTATTACATGGGAATATTTCCACAAAAAGGAACGAGAAGCCCGGCTCACAGAGACAGACTGCAGTGGATTGGATTGGCTGGTCATGGCATGGTCGCTTCATCTATCGCAACAGTCAGGGAGAAATAAAAGGGGTTCGGGGCAAGGAGCAGCACAAGCAGAGGGCTCAAGTGCATCCATAATTAACGAGGAATTCGTCCTCCAGGCTCTTTGCAAGCTTCTTGAAGCGGCTCAATATCACCACCTCATCCCAATCATTCCCAAACTCTGCGAGTTTGTCCATTGGTTTGATAGTACTGAGCTTCCTGAATATCGCTACACGATCTCCGCACGGGTAGAGGATGCAGTTCGTAGGCACCGGGAATTCCATCTGTTTCATAAGTTTCATAAGTTCCATTGTATGTGGTACATATAGGCAAAATTTTGAGCTTCGGTATTGTCCATTTTACCGTCTCAAATTTGACTCAGAAACGCTCACACAACATGTATTGCTCAGTGTTCCTCCCGTCTCTAATATTTCAGCAGCGTGAGCTGTTAGAGGCTCCCAGATCTGCACAAGGACATAAACAGAGGTCTCGTACGCTCTCAGGTGGCATCGGGAGAGTAGAATGTGGAATTGGGTCAGGAGGGGCGAATGTGGTCAACGACACAGTAACGGATTGGTAAACCTTTCAACCTTAGTATCTTTTTCTGCGTGTAGCTTTGATGTGAAGGGGTGGTATTGCATTGCTGTTGTGCTGTGCACAATACTTCTTAGCCACACACTATTGTTTCCTCATATTTCTAGCCACCAACATATTCAAGCGTGACCTCTAGTTACGAGTAGATGGATTTATAGGTGACATCCCATTCCGTCGGTCTGGCAGCCCGTTGATCCGATTCCAAATTCGGCCGTCAATGCAATGATGAGCTGTACCGGTTCCCAGATGCGCGAGTATAAAGCTACGGCCATGGTGCTCGAACCCACCCATTCTGAACCCAACCTTAACTTTGGACCTCTCACCCTGTGTACCAATCGGAGACCTGGCTGGCGACGCTGCTCCTGGAGCGCCGAGCCAGAAAGCACATCCCTTGTTCCCTTCATGCTCTTAGAGGCATAGTCCAGACCAGGATGTACAAGGTGACCTCCCTTCACGGCCTGCAGACTCGCGATTCCGATTTGTCCCGGGGACTGGTACCGGCCTCCACCCCATCATCGTTTTACCTGTGACAGCTACTAGTAAGGTAGGCCTTGTCCTACTCTTCGCCAGCTTCGGGCGTAATTTGCTTCTCTGAATTCTGTTTCGTGGGATGGATGGTCGACATGAGGTGAGATCCGTGATGGTGTTTGCGTTCTGTAGGCGTTGTTCCGCATCGCCTCCTTTCTTTGGCCAAGGTCGATCCTTAAACTGAACCATCTTTCGGGCGGCAAATTTTACCCGACCCGACCAATCAATCCGAGCGTGATGCTTGGGACCACGGGCGGCCAGAAAATCCCTGAAATTTGGATGCGACGCGGTAAGAATGACTCTACTCGAACACGGGTTTCCGGGAATTGTGGAAAGTCCCTCCGGTCCCAGGCCTGGTGAGAAGGATGGTTCCGCATCCGGCAGGTCATATGAGGAACGCTCATGCACTCACAAGGACAAGCCGGGAGATCCCAAGTCCTGGACATATCGAAAACTCAGGGCTTTTTGATGGCCGGTTGATCGGAAACCACGACGATAGCTAGTCGCTTTTCTTCTCTAAAAGGAAATTGAAGATGGCCTTCAAGCTTTCCAACATTGGGTGCACCTCAGTGGTGCACCTATAATATACAGAATATTAGCAGTCAACGATGAAAATCGAATCATATTATGCTCCAATTTTTCGGGTGTTCCGAATCCCCTCAATGCTATTTTAGCACTCCAAATCCTCTGCTAATAGTAATCACCGACACTGACATGATAAGGCACCCGACCTGTCCACTTGCCTTCTTTGGGCACGGCTTGTACTCCCATCAACCCCGGGTATATGAGCAAGTCGAAAGGCAACATCTCAGGTCATTGCGCTCCTCATCGCTCAGAAAAATCAGCTCTCCACTCCTAGCTCTCCACCACAGTTCTTCACCAAACACATCCTCCTCTCCAATGGATTTCTTCTTCAACCTCTTCGGCCCTACTCGTACCGAGCTTGACTCAGAAGTCGAGCAAGTTCCAGTCGATTTCGAGAATGGAGGTGCCGGTACTGGTGGCTGCGTTGTGGCCTAAGATTAGGAATCATGGGTGAGTCTCCTCCCAAAGCCACTCCGCTTCGATTAGCATAATACTCATTTGGCCTGGCAACTAGTCGACTTCCCCGCTCGCCAATTCGTTCGTAATCCCGCATGCATAGACGGTGGAACGCGCCAGCGGGTCATCCCACACAAGCGATCTAAACACCCCACATGACAACCTCCGTTCTTTTCTCAGCCCTCAAATATCCAACTTTCGACCTGTCAACTTTCCGCTTTTCCTCTTCGTCCCTTGAACCGATCACCGCGTCGCTCCTTTAAAGTCCTGTAGCATTGGTGTTACCCTCACAACACAACCCGATACTAGTTCCCTGCGTACTAGAACCTATTAATTCTCCGCGGCCTTCTGTTTCACTTCTCGATCACTGTTTCATTAGTCGGGCCACTTTGTTCATTCTTTAGAGCAGATCCATTGATTTACTGTATCCGCTTGATTGAATGCACAGTATTTTATTTTAAACATTGGTCCTCGCAGGGTATTTAGGTTGGCGGCAGCCACACCCAGCCATACCTCAGTGGTTCAATCCTCGAGCCCGAGATATCTGTAGCTATTATAGCATCCCAATGAAAATATCTATCCTAATTCTATTCAAACGCGTGCTCTGGCCTCCCCAATAGCGGCTGGCGGCAATGTGTTGCGTTACTCATGCGCGGGGCGCGAAAAAATCCAAACCAGGATGGTTGACCGGAAAGTAATGGAGTTATCCATACCTAGGCTTGAAGTCCCCACAGGATAAGACTGAACCGGCGTATAAAGGGGAGGAGATCGAGGAGAGGCGCTTGTTGCGCGGCTTGCGTTCACCAGTGAACCTGCCCTCGACACAACTTCTCGTCATCACTCTCGTCATCACTGCCACGGTCGTTGTCATGAACTGTCAATGAGTTGATGGCAATGAACGGGCTGAAGAGCAGTGATTTTTTTCACATCGACATCGAGCCTCTCCTCGGCGCTGGGGCAGTGGTTGGGGTGGTGCTGCCGATGACGCTCTCAATATCGAGGTTCCCGTCAGGGTCAAGAGAGGGCGGCGTCAAGCGAGGCGGTGTGCAGGATGCGGTTGGGAGTGGCCTCTCATGTAATTGTCGGAGTGGGGAGCGAGTCGGTTGGGCCGCGCGACGAGATGATCCGGGTACAGTGAGAGGCGCAGGAGCGGTAGGGTGTCAGGGCGGGCGGGCGGGCGGGCTTGATGCCGATGGGCTCGATGCCGAAGGGCTTGAAGAGGGTGTAGAACTAGTACATGGACTGGTTAATCTGCTCGCATCCGAAACCCAAGAAGAGGGAGAAAGGATGGGAATGGACGAAATGGCGGACTGGGGGACTGGGGAAACGACTTTGGGTTCCACAGCAGTTGAAGTTGGCGTGTGGGTCTTCCCCCAAACCCAAGGGTTCACGAGAATGCCGATCAAGTCAAGAGATGGCGTAGATCGAGATAGAGCGAGTGGCGAGTGGAAAAGCAATGGTGAGTTCGATGGCAGAGAAGCACGTGAGTCCCAGGAGGCGTTGGAGTTGAGAGATACCTTTACCATGGTTCGACGCTTGAGAAGGACGCGGCGTGAAAGAATTCCGTAGACAGTGGCGATGAAAGAGAGGGAGAGGACGCCACAGCCAGGAGAATGGTGGTTGACATTGTTCTTTTGTCCTTCGTCCGGTTGTCTACATACTGGAAATGCTCTTCGTATTATAGGAATCTGATCATTTCTCTTTATTTATGGACGTGCTGGCGTCGGCGTTCCCGGCGTCGGCGTTCGTTCCATCGGTTCATGGCCACCGCGGCAACAGTATACAAGGCGTGGGTGGTTGATTCAACGCCTACGGGGCGGTTTTTCTAAATCCGGCCTTGATGTGCGCACACAGTGCTGCAACTTGACGGGTGGATAATAGCGTGGGTTTAGGACCAGACCGCTTCAAGAGCTTGAATTGAATATTGCACATTTTTCTGCATAGTTTAAAAGTCGGGGGTGAATACAAAGTCGTAGTGCTTATATAAGCGCTCAAGGTTAAGTTGCCACTGCTGCGCACGCTCCTCGCTCCACCATATCATGTCGCTTCTCACCAAGAAAAAGAAACACAGTAGCACACCTCTCTTATTCTAGTCAGATACACGTACTGAACTTTTCTTATAGTGCAAGACTCCCCGCTTCCTGCTAACCCACGAGGCAAGCTCGTGCCCCGATCACATTCTACGAATATTTCTCATATACCTATGTTACCCAGAAGAACCTAAGACTGCCTGGGAATACTATAATGAAGGTACGTAGGCTGGCATATCAAGGCGCACCGTTTGATTTGAGGAACCCAGGAATGGAGATCACCGACCGCGAACGTGAGGCAGAATGGATTGAACAGATGGATACCATACTCATCTTCGTGTGTCCTACCTCTCTTTGATGTCAGACTGAGTTGATTGGTTGTCCAGGCGGCTTTGTTTGCCGGCTTCTTGAGTGCTTTCCTCATCGAACTCCTCAGTCGTCTCGAACCAGACCCTCTGGATGTCATACAGGACGTCCTGATTTACCAAACGCAAATGATGCGTAATTCAAGCCTTGGGCCATATGTCCCGGTCGATTTCTCTCCTCCAGAATACATCGTTATCGTCAACGCCCTCTTCTATGCTAGTCTCGGGGTTATGCTCCTGGCCGCATTCATCGCCATGCTTATCAAAAGCTGGGTACGCGAATTCGACCGCGGCTTACGCGCGATGTCACTGCCGGAGCAACGAGCGAAGACCCGCGAATTCCGCTTTCTCGGGATGGAGCGCTGGAAGCTCCCAGAGATGGTCGGAGTACTACCATTACTCATCCAGATATCTCTGTTTCTATTTTCCATCGGCCTGATCCTGTTTCTTTTTCACATCAGTAAACCATCGTTCGGTATCACCACAGCCATTTTTGGAATTGGAATCCTCTATCATGTCACGACCACGTCCATATCTGTGTTCGCTACCTCCTCACCCTTCCACTCTCCTCTTTCACGCAATTTAGCCACGTTGTACCGACGTGCGCATGCTCGTTTCTGTCCAGAAACCTATCATTTCTTATTACCTGATATGGATACTATCCCAGTAACAGACCTAGGTCGTGTCCGCCGGGCCATCCAGATTCTCCTTCAGAAATCGCGCCCCTATATAGAGAAAACCCTTCAAATCCCTACTGCAGCCACAACAGTCGACGAACTACAGCTCTCCACGGCAGCATCGGCCTTGCAGAGAATTCATGACAGTGCCCCGAATTCCCAACACAGCGAAGCACTGCATTGGTCGGTGTGGCAGGTAGCAGGTAGCACGAAACTCAGGATTCCACCAGTATTCGACCTGCCTTCCTGGATTCTTGATAGAGGGAATGATGAGGATTATTTCTCGAGCCTCCCTCAGGCAATGCTGGTCGCATTGGTGGCGGCTTCGCTGCGCGCAGATGACTTACGGCAGTTGAAGCATATTACAACAGTACGATCTCTCCTTCAGCGCATGGAAAATCCCAATGTTCTTTGGGCTCAAGTTGTAACCGCGGTCTTTGATCACATCGACTGCAGTTTTTGGATCCCGTATAACATTGAACACATGAAAAAAACGCAATCCAACCTCATGAATGTGATACGAGGAAAGGAGCTGCCCAGAGAGGAGTCTTTATGGCTTTTAAGCACGCTGTCAGAACTCCGCCTCGACGAGAGGCGACAGCAAAGGGAACCGTTCTTGATTGAGATTTGCCTAGCAATCCTTTCGGATCATGCCCCGAAATGGGACTACGTCAATCGCCCTGACATGGTGCTACTTGACGCTGTAGTCATACTCGCCACCATGTCGTGTTGTCCAAACAGCGACGAGCGGCTAGACATCCTCTACAACAGTCGTGACTACCCATGGCTACTTCCAAATATTCGAAACCCCGCTCTATTTGGCAATTGGCTTGAAGACACTCCTCCTGACCATCATAAGCAGCTCATCTCCCTGCTCCTCCTGATCGTCTATGGCCTAATATATCGACGTTCATATCCCTTAGCGGTTCAGTATTTCACTGTCATCACCGCAAAAGGTGATCTACCACTCTATACCTCGGCCCTCACTGCCATTGCCCCAGCCATGAAAGACGTCGGACTCTCCGCCATTGGCAGGATGCTCGTGGCGCCTCATACACAAGAATTAACAGGAATAATTCGGGATTCTATGTACTATGGAGGACACCTGTTTCAGGAAGAACTGCTCCAAAGCTATGACCATCGACTTGGAGCCAACGAGAAACCGGATCCAAACTTTATTGCCATCGTGTTCATGCTGTCCAAACACGTTTCTTCAGACACAACGAAGAAACTGGAGCACGTTAACCTAGATTTGAAAAATCCCTGGTTAAGGCTCGTTGCAAGAGTTGTCGCCCGGCTGGACATCCCCGATGGATCGGGTATGCAAATGGAATCCTTTTACGACGTTAAGCTCCACAATATGGTTGCATCGTTATCCCTTCTGCGATATACACAAGGAATGGTCACCCACTATACAGATTCCCTTCTTCTCGCTTCCCTCCTCGAATCGAGAGAGCTCCCCATCTCCTCCGTCGCACTGGAGTACTATATGAAGACCATGATATCCCATTCTGACCCCCCAGCACCGCCTTCTTCCCTCTCCCGCGCAACACGTGCCGTGTTTAACCTCCTATTACCCGACCATCAGCTGTGGATGGGGTGGACAATACTGGGAATATTTGTGGATCGGTTCGAAACGCTCTCAGTCGAATGGCGACGATCTTTCGCAGATGGCTTCTTCACCTTGTCTCGCCGACCGCTGCTAAAACCACTGCCACTGGGAGACATGGAGTCAACCACCACACCAGAGAGTGAGCTTAAGAAGATTCTTACATGGGAATATTTCCACCAAGAGGAACAAGAACGAACATTGACAGATTCGGAGTTCAGCGGGTTGGATTGGATGGCGATGGCATGGTCACTCCATTTAGCACAACATTCTGGGAGAGAGAAAGAGGGTTCAGGACGTGGGAAAGCACAATCACGGAATTTGAGCGGGCCACCTACAGTTAATGGGGGATTTGTGCTCAGAGCACTTTGCGAACTTCTCGATTCAGCTCCGCCCTACCAAATCCTTCCAATTATTCCCAAGCTTCACGAGATTGTCCAGTGGTTTGATGATACTGAGCTCCCTGAATATCGTTGCATGATTTCCACCCATATAAAGGAGGCTGTTCGTAGGCAACAGGAGTTCAATAGGTTCCATAGGTTCCACAAGTTCCATTGTATGTGGAATGTCTAGGCACCCCTTCGGAGTTTTTTGTAAAATTGGTTATGGTGAACTTTATCGCTTTAATTCTGACATTAATATCTAAGCCGGAATGACAGCCCGTGGTCAAGAATACTACCACGTTAAATCATTCACAAATTGGACATTGGGATTGATGACTCCATGACAATTTAATGGCAGTACAATACTGACGCTAGTGAACGGAGGAGCTGCCCTTAGTCCTGGATCTGGAGGTACGTGGAGAGCTAGTTCCCATATCCTACTTCGACTAGCACGCCATTATTGGACCTCTGCGTCCATGTGTACACCGAGATTTGATATATGACTTGGTGACTAACTGAGCTTCCAGCATATGAGCCAACAGGCGAAGGGTTGATACCAAGTGCCGTCAGAACGTAAGCTAAGTCAATATGTTATGGCTCACTCATGTGTTTCATCTGCGAGTTTGCAAGACACGCACATGCTAAACCGTGTCATAGTTAACCAACTTGTATAACTCATAAGAAATTAGCTCCAATTATTAGGTTTCGTAGATCCATGTAACGTCTAATGGCCTAGGTTCAAATTGCGGGACTATTATTTCGGTCCCACGTATATACTAAATCTGGATTGAACTAGCTAAGTATACACGCGTTTGATAGTATAGAGTAAGAGCCTGACATTGGCTGGCCGTGACAGAGGGGTGGGACACGGAAGTATAAAACTTAGTCAACCGTACAAGTATTCTTTAGGTTATGATACCCTAGACATGAATGAGAATACTATCTACGAGTAGTAATAGAGTGTGATGTGCGGAAGTGTAGTGGCGGGCGAGTAATAATGTTGACTTCAGTAATAAATATTACCCTTTGCCTACTGTCCCGTGCACTCAATATATCTTATTAGATAGGCTTGCTAGTGGGCTCTTAGGTGTATAGGAGGTTAGATTGGTGGTATGTAGTGGGGTTCGAAAGGGACGCACGGTAGCCTATCTCTTTTATCCTAGTCAGTCATACGTACGAAGGTGGGGATCCACGAGGCAAGCTGACTAGTTGGCGGTGTGGCCTGCATTCGGCCTTGATGGATGGCGCGTGTGAAACAAGGACCCGATAAGAGGATGCTACTATGTTTGGCGAAGAAAATATAAGCTGTCACGAGATGTCAAGTCCAAATATAGTATTGCTTTGTCGCTTACTTCTTCCGTCTGGCAGCCCGTCGATCCGCTTCCAAATACGGCCGTCAATGATGAGCACCGTCGTTCCCCAGAGGCGCGAGTATAAAACTGGATCTGCCATGGAGCTCGAACCCAACCGTCCTGAACCCAACCTTTGGACCTCTCGTCCTGTGTATCGATCAGAGACCTTGCCAGCCAGAGCAGACATGAGGCCACAGTGCTCCTGGAGCGGCAAGAGCCAGATAGCACATCCCTTGTTCCCTACACCTGATGCTGGCATAACGTAGACAGGGTGGCCTACCTTCACTGCCTCTGAGTCGGACGGATAGCGATTCGTCCCGGGGAATCGTTGTGCCTGTGACGGCGCCTCGTAAGGAAGGCCTTGTCCTACTCTCGCCAGCTCCGAGGCTCCGGGCATCATTTACTTCTCTGAACTCTGCTTCGTGGGATGCGATCTAGTACTAATAGCCTAGGTAGGTGATTTGCGTTCGGCAGGCGCTGTTCCACCTCGCATCCTTTCTTCGGCTAACGTTGATCCTTTTCAAGCTGAAACACCTTTCGGGCGGCTAATTGTACCGAACCCGACCAAACAATCCAAGCGTGATGCCGGGCACAATAGGCGGTGAGAAAATCCCTGAAAATTGGATGCCACGCAATAAGGATGACTCTACTCGAACGCGGGTTTCCGGGAATTGTGGAAAGCTCCTCCGGTCCCAGGCCTGGTGTGAAGGATGGTTCCGCATTCGGCAGGTCTTATGAGGAACGCTCATGTAGTAATGAGGACAAGTCGGGAGATCCCAAGTCCTGGACACATCGAAATTCAGGGCTTGTTTACGTCAATGACTTGGCCAGTTGAACGGATACCACGACGATAGCTGGTCGCCTTCATTCCAAAAAGGGAATTGTTGATGGCCCTTCAAGCTTTCCAACATGGGGTGCACCTCAGCGGTACCCCTATAATATGCGGAATATTAGCAGTCAATAAGGGAAAATCGATCCATATATGTTCCGATTTTTCGGGTGTTCCAAAATCCCTCAGTGCCATTTTAGCACTCCGAATCCTCTGCTAATAGTAATCACCGACACTGACATGATAAGGCACCCGTCCTGTCCACTTGCCTTCTTTGGTAACGGCTTGTACTCCCACCAACCCCGGGTATATGAGCAAGTCGAAAGGCAACATCTCAGGTCACTACGCTCCTCATCGCTCAGAAACCAGCTCTCTACTCCTACCTCTCTTCCACAGCTCTACACCAAACACATCCTCTTCTCCAATGGATTTCTTCTTCAACCTCTTCGGTCCCACTCGCACCGAGCTTGACTCAGAAGTCGAGCAAGTTCCAATCGATTTCGAGAATGGAGGTGCCGGTACTGGTGGCTGCGTTGTGGCCTAAGATTAGGAATTGTGGGTGAGTCTCCTCCCAAAGCCACTCCGCTTCGATTAGCATAATACTCACTTGACCCAATAGCCAGTCGAGCTCCCTGTTCGCAACTTCGTTCGCAATCCCGCACGCATAGACGGTGGAACGCGCCAGCAGGTCGTTCTAGACAAGCTATCTAAACACCCCACACAACAACCTCGACTCTGTTCTCACTTTTCGGCCTGTCGACTCTCCTCTTTTCCTCTTCACTCCTTAGACCGACATCCACATCGTTACTTTCAAGTCGTCCAATGCCTGGTAGCATTAATGTTACCATGGTAAAGCAACCTGATACTCGTTCCCTGTTTACTAAAGCCCATTAACTCTCTGCAGCCCTCTGTTTTACTTATCTATCACTGTTTCATTAGTCGGGCACTTTTATTCATCTCTTGGAGCAGATCCATTGTCTTACTGTATCCGCTATATTCATCTTGATTGAATGCACAGTACTTTGATTTTAAACATAGGCCTTTGCCAAACCCATGGCCGTCAGAAAGGCTAGGATCGATCGGATGGGTTGACTGAGCTAGACGCAGCTGCACAAGTATATGGATACTATACTCTCCTCAGCAAGAATGGACGATTAGCCAAAGTTGACCGATAACTCGCAAATCGACGCTGGGGGTTATTCGTCACCTTGATAAGGCAAATAGATTGGTGCATACATTGAATACAGAATACTTGGCCAATATTTATTTATTCATTGTTAGGATAGGGGCAAACATGGCACTTCCCCGGGTATAGCACTCCATTTTCCAAAAATCATGACTCGTCGTGCTGCAGAACTCCGAGCGCTTCATTCAAGGTGTATTTAGGGCTGATGACGCGTTTGGCCTGCGTGAGGCGCGCCTGCATGCGTCAGTTTGGTGGACGGAAGGCGAGGCGAATGCGCGCGCGTGCTTCAGTGCATAGCCGGAACCCAAATCGCAATAGATCGAGCTGCGCTCCGCATGCGCACGACCCAGGCACAAGAAAGTGGGGCTGCTGTTGGAGTGTTATGACCCATCACCCTTACGTAGTTTGTTTGGTCTCTTTCTGTATTATATATTTATTCTGCGCGATGTTTGTCCCACATATATATACGGTTTGATCCCCCCTTTTCTCGTTCATCAGCTGCGTGCAATGCGCGAGCTACTGATACAGGCCAATATACCTACAAATGTACCCTGATTGTGCGAGTGGTCTTCGAAATAAGTATAGGACTGCAAATAGTTATTGAACGACTAGCTGAAGGAGAGCCTGCCAGCAAGTGCACTGGTGAGTCATGTACAGCACAGGATCCTTTTTTATTTATTGCGTTTCTGGAGTGGCACAAGATTGCACATTGTGCGCACGCCATGTTGGAATGTGCAAGTGGACCGTAAATCCTTGGTATTTTGGTTCAGCTCACATGAACTCAAGGCCACAGTGATACGACTGTGCCCCTAGAACGTTCATTGTTGTGCTATTCTGCCTGTTCCGAGACCATCGGAATGTACCCGCAAGACACCGGAACACATGCATGTCAATTACACTCTTGTGGTGCAGCTAGGTTGGCGCATCCTCCTCAAATACATTTTCCAACGTCCCTGGTGAGCCCCCCTATTTTCATTCGGGCCTTCACTTTTGATAGCGAGTGCGAACAGGGACCGGATAGCCTCGTGCCAGTGGGGGCGCGGATGCTACAACTCTTGGTGTTGAAAATATCAGATGTCGTAAGTTCAAATATGGTATTGCCTTGTCACTTACTTATTTCGACCTGGAGGCCTGGTGATCCGAGGCTAGATAAGCTAAGGTCGTCAATGGTGGGCGCAGAGAATTCGAGTATCAAGCCCTCAGTTGCGGTTCTCAGAGCGCGAGTATAAAGCAAGCTATGGCATGAAAACTTTCTCGAGCCCCTTGGACCTCTCACCCCCAGACGCCATGTGTTTCGATAAGGGCACGGCCTGGCCGGCCATACCTGACACGAAGCACCAGCGCCCCTAGAGCACCGAGAGCCTGAAAACACATTACACCTGGGACATACATAGCCGAGACCAGAACGTATGAGGCGGCTTGCCTTAGCCCGGCCGATGGCGATCCACCCCGATTCGAAGGTTAATCATTGTATTTGTCGGCGGACTTGGCCGCGCTTAATAGGCTATGCCTTGTCCTACTCTTCACCAGCTCCGGGCGTAATTTGCTTTCCTGAATTCTGTTTCGTGGGCTGCGGCCTGGTCGACCAGTGATGAAATCCGCTATGACCGACTCAACCGGTGTTTGCGTTCGGCAGGCGTTGTTCCACCTCCATTCTTTGGCCAACGTCAAATCTTCAAGCTGGACCATCTTTCGGGCTTTCCGCTGATCCCCAACCCCCAACCGAGCGTGATTATGGGCAGAAATTTGGGTGCCACACGATAAGAATGATTCTACTCAAACGTGGGGTTTCCGAGAATTGTGGAAGTTCCTCCGATCCCAGGCCTGATGTGAAGCGTGGTTCCGCATTTGGCAGGTCTTATGAGGCATCGCCCATGCAGCAAGGGAAAAGTCGGGAGATCTCAAGTCCTGGATACACCGGACAAGTTGGGCTTCTTGACGACAACAACATGGCTGGATGGAAACCACGACGACAGCTTGTCCAAAAAAGGAAATGCTCGACGGCCCTTCAAGCTTTCCAACCAACGGTACTCCTCAACGATGGCCCTGGAATATGCAGAATAATAGCAGTTAATGATACCAATTCGAACTGTACTTGCTCCGATTTTTTCTGGTGTTCCGATCCCCTCGGTGCTATTTTGGCACACCCAAACCGGGACAGCACACGGGACAACCACACCTAGGAAAATTCCTCTGGCGCCAAGACTGACGTATTAAGGCACCCGTCCTGTCCACTTGCCTTGTTGGGCACGGCTTGTATTCACAACGACCCCGGGTATATGAACAAGTCGAAGGGCACCGCTCAGGTCACTACACTCCCCATCGCTCAGAAAAGCCCGCTCTACACGTCCCAGCTCTCCATTCAGTTCCTCACAGAACGCAACCTGTTATTCTCCAATGGATTTCTTCTTCAACCTCTTCGGCCCTACTCGTACCGAGCTTGACTCAGAAGTCGAGCAAGTTCCAGTCGATTTCGAGAATGGAGGTGCCGGTACTGGTGGTTGCGTCGTGGCCTAAGATCAGGAATCATAGGTGAGTTTCAGATCAACTGCGCTTCGCTTAGCATAATACTCACCCGGTCGGCGATCAGGCGACTTCCCTGTTCGCGAATTTGTTCGTAATCCCGCACGTATAGGCGGTGGAACACGCCAGCAAGGTTGTTCTAGACAAGCTATCTAAACACCTGATATGACAACCTCCGCTCTCTTCTCCGACCTCAAATATCCCCCTTTCGACTTGTCAACTTGCTGCTTTTCCTCTCCCTTCCTCGGACCTCTCCATGTCGCTCCTTTGAAGTCGTGTAGCTTTGAATTTTTCCCGCGGCGCGACTCGATACTCGTTTCCTGCTTACTACACCCCACTAATTCTCCGAAACTCCCTGTTGCACTTCTCTATCGCTGTTTCATTAGTCGGGCTGCTTTGTTCATACCTCAGAGCAGATCCGTTGTTGATTGTATCCGCTATTTTCGTGTTGATTAAATGCACAGTACTTGGGCTTTAAACATAGGCCCCCGCAGGATATTAGAGACCTATGGATGCGCATCGAGGACCGAGTGAGTCTGAAAGGGGCGTGTGGCCTTGCTGAATCGAATCAATGCGTATTAAATCAACTCCTGATCTTATGGTAGTGTTGATAATTGCGGTAATGTAATTTGTCGAGTTTTTGAGTGTCACACACCACGAGAGATGCCAAGTAGTGGCGAAGGCACGGTACGTGACACTCACAGAGCGAGGTCGTTGAGGTCATATTGGGCGAGTGTCCAAGCCGGTAAAGAGGCCGGGCGCGACTATATGCCGGAAGAGCCGGCTTTGGTTCCAACGGTTTGGGACGGGTTTCACCTGTGCGGGTAACGTAACGTGACGATGGAGAATCCTTGGGATCCGATTGGCCGACCAGTCCTTCGACGACTCTTTTGGCCTCCAGTGGGACTATATGGCCAACCTGTTGTCCGAACTATGTCGCAAATGTCGGAAAGAGGCTTTTAATGGCTTATAAGGGTGTTTCACTTCTGGGGCCTTGCACACACCCCGAAGGGGTGTATAAGGGGGGTTTTACACTACCTTATATACGCAATTTCTCTAGTATATGATTATCCATTCACATCATTGGAATCACACATTGAGGGCATAAGCAATAAACACGAGTTAAGAGCAATCTAGTATATTAGAGACCAATGCGGAAGCCACAGTGCAATCAACTACTAATTTAAATAATAACGTCCTTCAGTTTTCAACTCAGTCTCTTACACCAGTTGCATGAAATTCTTCATCTGGAGAAATCAGCCACAGTGCCTTGAGCAGGGACTACAGTGCATGTCAATATGAATGCTGTTGTGTGACAGGGACAGGGAACAAACCTCTGGTCTGGGTTCCACCTGCGGCTCTCACATTCGCTTCCCACCCTCGAATGACTTCCCTGTATCACGTTCCAAAAACCCAGACCCAGAAGTTGACATTGGGGTAGGAGAACGGGGGAAGACAGACCTAAGCCGAACACTATGTGAGCCCCAACCCAGAAGGAAGGTGTGATACCAAGTGAGCACTCACGTCGTACTAGGTGCATGGATCATCTCTGCACCAATGAAGCCATTGGGGCTGGGCAGGGCGGATGGCTGGAGTGGGAAGGGCATCTTCATCCGGCAACCAGATCAAGCACCATGCTGAGCGTAAGCCCCTACAAACACAGCTCCTCGTCATTGTGCGTGTGGGTGGGTTGCTTAAGATGGTTCGCAAACTCACCAGGCGTCACGTGTCTTTTTTCTTTTTTTTGGGTTGCATGGGTGGTGCATACGTGTACTCACCAGTGTCGAGATTCTTGCATGTTTTTGAGGCATTGGTGGTGAGGTCGATGAGGGGACAAGGAAGTGGTTGGGTCCAAGTTGTATTGTTTTGGACTGAGCGATTTTCTGGTTCATGTATAAGCTCTATCTCGTCCAATGGCTAAAGGAAAGGCACAAGGCAGAAAGAAACACGTACAGAAGGCACTCAGTATCAACTCTGCAGCCTCAGTGAGCTTACCTTCCTGTGATTCCATGGCAGCATTGAGAAATGCTTCCTCTGTGCCTCGATGCAGACATGCTGTGATATGTTGGCCTGTGGCACAATTTTTGGTGGTCCAGTATCGTTTACAACCCTCACAGAACACCTGTTCGTCCATGAGGGAGGCCCAAAGAAAAGGCCATGAGTTGGTGGTGGTGAGAGTGACGAATGATGACTGGCATGCTCTCCCACCACTTTGGTATGTTTGTATAATCTCTTATGTTGGCGTCTAACACATAGCAGCACCAAAACCACATAGATTTATATATCACCCCCATTATAAGGCGGTGTATAAGGCCCCTTATTCACCCCCCCCCCCTTTTAAGGCTCGATCGACATTTGCGACATAGCATAATACATAAGGGCATTCGATTTGATCTCGTTGGAGCAGAGTACTTGACCTGAGGTGATGAGTAGTTACCTCGGAGGGGAGCGAGAACGGGTCGAGGGAGTGCCTGAGGTCCATGCATGACACAACCACAAATTCATCTAAAAAGGTGCTGATGCACTGACATCGAATGAAGAGCAGCGGGGAAGGATGGAGGGAGTGGACTAGGCAGTGTGCAGTGAGAAGAGAGGGAAGCGGGCCCGTGAGTTGGACAAGAGGATGCAGAACGAACTGTCCTATAGTTGGGATGTCTGATGGGGATGTAAGTGGCCAATCCGGTCATGTCCTTTCACTTGAAGCTAATCACCCGCCCCGTCCGTTGGAAAAACTGACAGCTGACAGGTGTATATCAAATTGAAAATCACCGGTAGGTCATCTGACAGGCAGATATCAAATTGAAAATCTTCTACATTTCAAACTCTGTTTCTCACTCCTAACCTCGTTGTTGACTCCCCATGGATGCACCGCTACACACCTGCTGCAACTGTAAACAACTCAAGCAATTGACTGAGTTCAAATTACGCATGAAAGACGATCGACACGGCAAGAAGGGTGAACCAACATCAAAATGCACGGAGTGCACCATCCGAAGCCAAATATCGCGTCAAAAATTGAAGCGCAAGCATGATAACGATGATGCTGAAGAACCTATGGACCTCTGCAACAATGATCTGCCCGAAAACCAACGAAAGGGATAATAAATCACAACCATTTAGCCGAAATGTAACTGGATATGCATCCGTTGAATAGGAGGATCGACTTTTGTTGTCAGAATTTTCAATATGAGCTCGAATTTCTTATATTTTTATCTAGCAATACGGCCACAAGGCCCTTACGAATAAAGTCTAGACATTTCTTTCTTTTTTTCCTTTTTTCTTTTCTAATTTTTCATAATTGAGAAACGGAGTTTGAAATGTAGAAGATTTTCAATTTGATATCTGCCTGTCAGATGACCTACCGGTGATTTTCAATTTGATATACACCTGTCAGCTGTCAGTTTTTCCATTACGCCCGTTACGTTTTGACAGCCAGCTCGGATGAGGCAGATTGCTGGGAAGCGGTGCTAGGTCACGTCGCCATCCGCCGGGGTCATTAGCCTCAAGTAACCGGGACAGCACACCGACCTAGGAAAATTCCTCTGGCGCCAAGACTGACGTATTAAGGCACCCGTCCGGTCGACTGGGCACGGCTTGTACTCACAACGACCCCGGGTATATGAACAAGTCGAAGGGTAACGCCTCAGGTCACTACACTCCCCATCTCTCAGAAAAAACCCGCTCTACACGTCCCAGCTCTCCATTGAGTTCTTCACAGGACGCAACCTGTTATTCTCCAATGGATTTCTTCTTCAACCTCTTCGGCCCTACTCGTACCGAGCTTGACTCAGAAGTCGAGCAAGTTCCAGTCGATTTCGAGGGTGGAAGTAGCACTGGTCAGGGCTGCGTCGTGGCCTAAGATCAGGAATCATAGGTGAGTTTCAGATCAACTGCGCTTCGTTTAGCTTAATACTCACCCGGTCGGCGACCAGGCGACTTCCCTGTTCGCGAATCTGTTCGTAATCCCGCACGTATAGACGGTGGAACGCACCAGCAAGGTTGTTCTAGACAAGCTATCTAAACACCTGATATGACAACCTCCGCTCTCTTCCCCGACCTCAAATATCCCCCTCTCGACCTGTCAACTTGCTGCTTTTCCTCTCCCTTCCTCGGACCTCTCCATGTTGCTCCTTTGAAGTCGTGTAGCATTGATTTTTTCCCGCGGCGCGACTCGATACTCGCTTCCTGCTTACTAATTCTCCAAAACTCCCTGTTGCACTTCTCTATCGCTGTTTCATTAGTCGGGCTACTTTGTTCATACCTCAGAGCAGATCCGTTGTTGATTGTATCCGCTATTTTCATCTTGATTAAATGCACAGTACTTGGGCTTTAAACATAGGCCTCCGCAGGATATTAGATGCGCATCGAGGACCGAGTGAGTCTGAAAGAGGCGTGTAGCCTTGCTGAATGAAATGTGATCGGATCAATGCGTATTAAATCAACTCCTGATCTTATGGTAGTGTTGATAATTGCGGTGGTGTAATTTGTCGAGTTTTTGAGTGTCACACACCACGAGAGATGCCAAGTAGTGGCGAAGGCACGGTACGTGACACTCGCAGAGCGAGGTCGTTGAGGTCATATTGGGCGAGCGTCCAAGCCGGTAAAGAGGCCGGGCAGGCGCGACTATATGCCGGAAGAGCCGGCTTTGGTTCCAACGTTTTGGGATGGGTTTCACCTGGAGAATCCTTGGGATCCGATTGGGCGACCAGTCCTTCGACGATTCTTTTGGCCTCCAGTGGGACTATATGGCCAACCCGCCCGTTGTTTCGAACTAGCATAATACATAAGGGCGTTCGATTTGATCCCGTCGGAGCAGAGTACTTGACCTGAGGTGAGCTAGTAGCTACCTCAGAGGGGAGCGAGAACGGGCCGAAGGAGTGCCCGATGTCCGTGCATGACACAACCACAAATTCATCTAAAAGGGGCCGATGCACTGACATCGAACGAAGACAGAGCAGCGGGGAAGGATGGAGGGAGTGGATTAGGCGGTGTGAGATTAAATGCATCAGGATATACAGCAGTTGTGGAACTGGCATATGTCTGGGCCAATTGCAACGATTGTTGCGGATGCAACCTAGATTGAGCAGCATGCTTGACTGGAGGACGGCTAATATAGTTCGAATTCGCTGAGAATGTCATTGAGGCGGGAGTGATTCTGTATATATTTTGCACGATGTTTGTCCCGTGTATATCTCTCGGTTGATCCCCCTCTTTTCATATTTTCTCACATCAGCTGGTGCACCCCTGCCCCTGCGGCCGGATGCGAATTCCCGTATGGATGAATTTGATCGAACGGCCATACGCTGGTTTATACTTCGAGCGTCCGGCTTTGTGCTTGTCCGAATAGTATACGGGGCATACATTATGCCAAATTAGAACTGAGACAGGCTCCACACACAAAAGAAAATTCATTTGGTTTGCTCCGATACAGTTTGTGTGCTGACGGGCAATGTGTGCAATTCAAGAAATTGTACAAATTACAAAACCACATGAATCAGCTTTAACACGAGGCAGAGATTGAACCACTGCGTTGTGAAATGCAACAAGAAACTCCAGAAGTGGAAGGTGAGAGGACCACCGAATCCGTCCACATATATTTCCAGGTTTGTATGGGGTTGGGGGGGACAGCTGGGCGCTGTGGTGGTGCTTGAATGAATCCTTGATGCTGCGGTTGCGGATCTGGACAATACATAGTAGTCCCTCCCATCGACACTCTACCCATCTGATCTTATTGTTGTTGCGTACCTGCACAATGCCTCATAGACCTGGACAACAAAATCGAAATGATTTGACAGGCGCGGCCCTGCCATCTCTTTGGCGAAGGCCTATGTTTAAAATCAAAGTACTGTGCATTCAACCAAGATGGATATAGCGGATACAGTCAAATAATCAATCTGCTCTAAGGGATGAACAAAAGTGGCCCGACTAATGAAACAGTGATGGAGAAGTAAAACAGAGGGCTCCAGAGAATTAACGGGTGTTTAGTGAGCAGCGAACGAGTATCGAGTTGCACTGCGAGGGTGACATCAATGCTACAAGGCATTGGACGACTTGAAAGGAGCGATGTGGACGTCGGTCGAGGAAGAGAGGAGAGTTGACAGGCCGAAAGGTGAGAACAGAGCTGAGGTTGTGTGGGGTGTTTAGATCGCTTGTGTGGGACGACCTGCTGGCGCGTTCCACCGTCTATGCGTGCGGGATTACGAAGTTGCGAACAGGAAGTCGACTGGTTACTGGGTCAAGTGAGTATTATGCTAATCGAAGCGCAGTTAATTTGGGAGGAGACTCACCTATGATTCCTAATCTTAGGCCACAACGCAGCCGCCAGTACCGGCACCTCCATTCTCGAAATCGATTGGAACTTGCTCGACTTCTGAGTCAAGCTCGGTACGAGTAGGGCCGAAGAGGTTGAAGAAGAAATCCATTGGAGAAGAGGTTGTGTTCGGTGAAGAACTGTGGTAGAGAGCTAGGAGTAGAGAGCTGGTTTCTGAGCGATGAGGAGCGCAGTGACCTGAGATGTTGCCTTTCGACTTGCTCATATACCCGGGGTTATCGCGAGTACAAGCCGTGCCAAAAAAGGCAAGTGGACAGGACGGGTGCCTTATCATGTCAGTGTCGGTGATTACAAACACGTGGTACCAGAGGGTTCGGGGATTCGGAACACCCGAAAAATCGGAACATATATGGATCGATTTTCCCTTGTTGACTGCTAATATTCTGCATATTATAGGGGTACCACTGAGGTGCACCCCGGGTTGGAAAGCTCGAAGGGCGATCAGCAATTCCCTTTTTGGATGAAGGCGACCAGCTATCGTCGTAGTTTCCGTTCGACTGGCCAAGTCGTTGACGTTAACAAGCCCTGAATTTCCGATATGTCCAGGACTTGGGATCCCCCGACTTGTGCTTATTACTGCATGAGCGTTCCTCATAAGACCTGCCGAATGCGGAACCATCCTTCACACCAGGTCTGGGACCGGAGGAACTTTCCACAAATTCCCAGAAACCCGGCGTCGAGTAGAGTCATCCTTATTGCGTGGCATCCAATTTTCAGGAATTTTCTGGCCGCCCATTGTGCCCGGCATCACGCTCGGATTGTTTGGTCGGGTTCGGTACAATTAGCCGCCCGAAAGGTGTTTCAGATTGAAGGATCGACGTTGGCCGGAGAAAGGAGGCGAAGCGGAACAATGCCTGCCGAACGCAAATCACCTATCGCATCCCACGAAGCTTGCAGAAATCAGAAGTAAACGACGCCCGGGGCCGCGAGCTGGCGAAGAGCAGGACAAGGCCTGCCTTGCTAGGCGCAGTTACAGGCACAATGATTCCCCGGGACGAATTGCCATCGACCAACTACGCTGGTACGGTGTGGGCCGGGTCCGTGAAGGTAGGCCACCCTGGCTAGGCTATGCCTGCATCAGGTGTAGGGAACAAGGAATGTGCTTTCTGGGTCTTGCCACTCCAGGGGCACTATCGCCTCATATTTGCTGTGGCTGGCCAGGTCTTCGATCGATGCACAGGATGAGAGGCCCAAAGGTTGGGTTCAGGACGGTTGGGTTCGAGCACCATGGGTAGATCCAGTTTTATACTCGCGCATCTGGGACCGACGGTGCTCATTATTGACGGCCGTATTTGGAAGCGGATCGTCGGGCTGCCAGACGGGAGAAGTAAGCGACAAAGCAATACCATATTTGTACTTGACATCTCCTGACAGCTTATATTTTCTTCGCCAAACATAGTAGCATCCTCTTATCGGGTCCTCGTTTCGCACGCGCCATCCATCAAGGCCGAATGCAGACAACACGGCCGACTGAGCTGATCGGGCTTGTCTCGTGGATCCCCAACCTTCGTACGTTTAACAGGCTAGGATAAAAGAGATAGGCTATATACTGTGCGTCACTTTCTTAGCGAGGATGCAACCCTGGGCACGTACGCTCGATCGTCGCGAAGCACACATCAGTTAGAAAATGTGCGCGTATTCACCCTGGATCTAAACTGCCCAAAATTCAAGCCGGCGAACAGAACCGGGATTGAATCTTGGGCAGCGATGAGGTAGGAACCCTTCGCCTGAATGGGAAGGAATCTTAATGCGTTTTCGTCCGTATTCCAATCATCACTCCACCATCCTGTGTAGCAGAGTGCCACGAATTTACACTCCAGCGTCGGTGTTTATTAAGTGGCTATTGGGAATTTATTTCCTGTACCTCGACTCTCTTACCCTCGTGCCAATTGTTCGGCACTCTCCATAATTCATGCCACCCTTTTCTGCATCCCTACAGCTACGCTACCTCGACATCCCCTCCTTGTCACTTTTCGGGGTCGCCAATCTCTCATCTCCCTAGGTCGTCGCCAACCCCAAGCCCCAGTCGAATCTGCCGCGCACACAAAATCATCAAACCATCAAACACGTATATACGCGCACAATACCAACAACGTGCAGCTGAACGATAACTGCAATTTCAGTTCCGAATACCAGACCCCAATGGACACCGCTGCGATTGTGATACTGGCAGTCGTCCAACTCACTTTGTGGTTTGTTTGGTTGATGAACAGAATATGGGAGTGTAGTGAAAGCTGGCCGTATACCACACGATGTACAAGCCCCTCGCGAATCCACCACTCACTTGTTTTACCTCCATCCAGTCCCTTATTCGCTATTGCTTAGAATGATTGATAGCTGACTACCCCTGCTGCCATCATTCAATGCAATCTGTCAATATACAGGGGTCAGGTCTATTCTCCGGGACCACGAAGACGATTGCATATATATGATCGAAGATCTATAGGTAGTACTAAGACAATAGGACTCGAAAGTATATCCTAGACATGTGAGACAGTGGTGTAGTGGAGCCGTAATCAGCGTTGATGGTGTGTGATATGGCGTTTCACAGCAGGGCTACACACGCAGTGGTGGCAAAGGCATCGCCGACACAGGTTATGTGGTGGAGTCCATCTAGGAGCCTATCTAGGAGCAGCTTTCTAACCATTGAGCCAATGGATTGATAATGGGTGAGGAGTCACCATATCAACTCAGCAGACCTTACGAAGACCTGTGATCAAAACCAAAGCACTGGGTATTCAATCAACATGCGTATAGCGGATGCAGTAATACAGTGGATCTGCTCTAGAACGATAAACAACAGTGACCCGACTAATGAAACATTGATGGAGGAGTGTAACAGAAGGCTTCCGAGAACTAATGGGTGGAACGAGTGTCAAGTGGCGCTACAAGTAACACCAATGGTATTAGGGATTGGACCACTTCAAAGGAGCGACGTGGAGAGTCAGCTCGAGGAACGAAGAAGGAAGCGGAAGGTTGACCAATCGAAAGGTGGATAGTTGAGGTTTGAGAGCAGAGCGGAGGTTGTAACGTGGTCGTTTAGATAGCTTGCGTAGAACGACTGGCTGACGCGTCCCACCGTCTATGCATGCGGGATTACGAACGCGTTTGCGAGTAGGGAAGTGGACTGGTTACCGGAGCTAGTGAGTATTATGCTAATCGAAGCGTGGATAATTTGAGAGGAAACTCACCTAATCTTAGGCCACGACGCAGCCACCGGTACCGGCGCCTCCATTCTCGAAATCGATTGGAACTTGCTCGACTTCAGCGTCAAGCTCGGTACGGGTAGGGCCGAAGAGGTTGAAGAAGAAATCCATTGGAGAGGAGGTTGTGTTTGGTGAAGAGCTGTGGTAGAGGGCTGGGAGTGGTGAACTGGTTTGCCTGAGCGATGAGGAGCGCAGTGACCTGAGGTGTTGCCCTTCGACTGGTTCATATACCTGTCGTTGCGAGTACAAGCCGTGCCCAAGAAGGCAAGTCGACGGGATGGGTGCCTCATCACGTCAGCGTTGGTGATCACAGAAGGGTGGCACCAGAGTAATTTTCCTGGGAGTGATGGGGCTGGCTCTGGCGAGAAAATAGCACTGAGGGCATGAGAACACCAGAAAAATCGGGACATATTCAGTTCGAGTTGTCCTTGTTGGCTGCTAATATTGTGTATATTATAGAGGTATCACTGAGGGGCACTCTTGGTTGGAAAGCTTGAAGAGCCGTCGACTCTTTCCTTTTTAGGATGAAAGCGACCAGTGGTCCTCGCGGTTTCGTTAAACTGCCGATGCCGTTGATGTCAAGAAGCCTGATTTTTCGACGTGTCCAGGACTTGAGATCTCCCCGTTGCTGCATGGGCTTTCCTCACAAGACCTGCCGAATGCGGAACCGCGCTTCACACCAGGCTTGGGACCGGAGGAACTGTCCACAATCTCCAGAAACCTGCGTTCGAGTAGAGTCATCCTTATTGCGTACACCCAGGTTTCAGAGATTTTCTGGCCGCCCGTGATTCCCGGCATCACGCCGGATTGTTTGGTTGGCCAAAGAAAGGAGGCCGAACAACGCCTGCCTAACACGAACACTGGTTGAGTCGATCATCACGACTTTCACCTCATGTTGACTTATTAGTACCCCAGAGTTTGGACAGGGCTTACCCTACTAGACGCCATCACAGGCACAACGATGAACGTACCAATCCCCAGACGAATCGCTATCGGCTGTCTAAGCCAGTGTGGTGTGGAGGCCTTGAAGCTTGGCCACCTTATACGTTCCGGTTTTGGATGTGCTTTCTGGCTCCCCATGTTCAAGGAGCGCTGGCGTCGTGTCAGCCAGTCTCATATCAGGATTGATACACAAGACAGCTGAGGGAGGGTAGATGGGCCCGAGCACTATGCCACCTCTAGAGGCTGTTTTATACCAAGAACCGCAACTGAGGGCCCGATGCTGAGCCCACCATTGATGGCCTTATTTGGACTCGGATCACCGGGCTGCCATGCCGAAAGAAGTAAGCGACAAAGCAATACCATATTTGTACTTGACATCTTTATGACAGCTTATATTTTCTTCTCCAAAAGTAGTAGCATCTCACGCAACTCCCGAGGCTCTACGGTCCGCGCCATCAATCCAATCCGAATGCAAATAAGTCGGCCGACTGGCGAAGCAGATGTATTGGAGGTACATACACCAACCCAGCCGGGCGCTGCCCAAAGTGCCCGTGGAGCATCGACCCCAACTCCTAATATCCATGCGTCTCTCATAAGGAAGCTTGGTCGTCGATAGGTTATTAGAGCAAAGACACCGTACCCATTGCAATCTATGGGATGGCTTGCTCCGCTGATGTTCCAGATAGAAAGGGTATGTGCCACAAACTATCGTCAAGGATCCAGTGATCCAATCAAAGCCCCGTGTGATCGAGAGAAGACTAGTCCTTCGTTTCACTATCAGCTTCAGCACGCATTATACAATCGAGCCCGCAGATGAAGCACCAAACACTCCGAACTTGGATATATAGTTGTTCGAACGCGTGATTCGATCTCACTCGCACAAACGTAGGTAAGTCAGAATCGCGGAAGGGTCCTAGATAGTCGTGCACCGTGCCAATGACACAAACAGGGCATGTGCCTCCACCCTTGACCTGGACAATTAAATTTACTAGAGCAAAGAGGTTGTCACGGCCTTTCTCAAAGGGCGCTCGAGCAGATACAGAGGACCTGCTCGAATGAAGAACATCGGATTCTTACCTGGCGGTGTCCATTGGGGTCTGGTATTCGGAACTGAAATTAATTGCGGTTATCGTTCGGCTGCACGTTGTTAGTATTGTGCGCATATATACGTGTTTGATGGTTTGATGGTCTTGTGTGCGCGGCAGAGGGGGTTGGGGATCGCGACGATCGACCGAGGGAGATGAGAGATTGGCGGCCCCGGGAAAGTGACAAGGAGGGGATCTCGAAGTAACTCAGCCGTAGGGATGCAGAAAAGGGTGGCACGAATTATGGAGGTGACGAACAGTTGGTACGAGGGAAAGAGAGTCGAGGTGGCAGGAAATACATTCCCAATAAACACTCAATAAACACCGACGCTGAGGTGTGGATTCGTGGCGCTCTTCTAAACAGGATAATAGAGCGATGATTGGAATACAAACGAGAGCGCATTAAGGTTCCTTCCCACTCAGGCGAAGGGTCCCTTTCTCACCGCTGCCCAAGGTTCAACCCGGGTTCTGTTCGATAGGTTAATACCGAAGGGCTCGAGGAGGGCGTAGAACCTGCGCTTATACTAGGAGTAGGTCTCTTCGCGTCCGAGATCGAAGAAGACAAAGGAGACATAAGAGAGATATGGAATGGACCAGATGCTAACAGAGAGCTGGGGGCGAGCTGGGGACAGAGGATGTGGCCGTCGGTGAAAATATGGCGGGGAGTTGGTCGAAGCTGTTGAAGTTGGAGTGATTGTCTCCCCAAAAGAACCAGGGACGTTGATGCTATTGGCTAAGACGAAGTATCCACTATGAGTGTTATCGAACGGGTACTAGCGAGCGGAAGGTTATGATTTGACGCACGCGCGCGTCGGAGGAGGAGCGGATACCTACCGTAGGTGTTTCTCAAACCATCACCCTTTGATGTGATAATTGGTCGCTGTTTATTCTCGACCATTGTTTACATGTATCCGTTGAGGCCAACTTGCTTTGTTTACCGCGGTGGTGCACAAAGTAACCACGTGACGCGAGAAACCTACGTAATACCCAAGGTCTGTGACTGCGGAGACATGGCTAAACATATTATCTGGGATGATTTACGTGGCTATGGCCATGTGGAAAGGTATCTCGCTGGGGAGTGCGAACCTATATAAGGGGCCTGCTAAGCTGACTTTTGGAATATCAACTTTATTACCACATCTTTATCCATTACGTCTTAAGAGACCACTAGGAAGCTCATCTAATAGAGATACGGAGTGCAAGGGACAATAGATCCGGGATAAACCAGTGGTCCTAAAGACATCATAGTCACTCACGCGCCGCTCCATTTCCACTCTAAACACTCTACCACTTCTCGAATAGCGTGTTCTGATTCATATCTGAGGTTTAGAAACCTAAAGAATACTTTATACAATTGTCCAGTTTTGCACTCCGCGGCTCTACTCGCTCCGCTCTTCCGACACCACCGGCTAGTGCCGGATTCTTACTCTATCAAATGCGTGCATACGTAACTAGCTAACACCAGGTATCGTATATGCATGGGACTGAAAGAAATAGCCCCCAGGTTTAATTAAACCGACGTTACTTTCATTACAAGCGAACTACGAAACGTAACAATGAGCAGCTTGCGGTGGTGCGGTGTGGGATCATGACAGATCTGGCGACACTATGAAGGGTGAGAGAATAATAGTGGGTTTCGAGAGATTAGATTGCCACATGGGCTAGAGTTTCGTGCAGTCTAAATCCAGGGTGAATACGCGCACATTTTCGAACTGCGTGCTTCGCGACAAGCCTAAGTACCCAAGGTTGCATCTTCGATAAGAAAGTGACGCACGGTAGCCTCTCTCTTTTATCCTATTCTGTCATACGTACGAAGGTGGGGATCGATGAGACAAACTGACCAGTCGGCCGTGCTGTCTGCATGCATTCGGCCTTGATGGACGGCGCGTGCGAAATGGGGACCCGATAAGAGGGTGTTACTATGTTTGGCGAAGAAAATATAAGCTGTCACGAGATGTCAAGTACAAATATGGTATTGCTTTGTCGCTTACTTCTTCCATCTGGCAGCCCGACGATCTTCCTAATACGGCCGTCAATAATGAGGAGCACCGTCGGTCCCCAGATGCGCGAGTATATAACTGGAGCTGCCATGGAGCTCGAACCTATCCGTCCTGAACCCAACCTTTGGACCTCTCATCCTGTGTATCGATTGGAGACCTGGCCAGCCACAGCAGACACGAGGCGACAGTGCTCCTGGAGCGGCAAGACCCAGAAAGCACATTCCTTGTTCCCTACACCTGATGCAGGCATAGCCTAGACAGGGTGGCCTACCTTCACGGCCTCTTAGTCGGACGATGGCAATTCGTCCCGGGGAATCATTGTGCCCGTGACAGCGCCAAGCAAGGTAGGCCTTGTCCTGCTCTTCGCCAGCTCACGGCTCCGGGCGTCATTTACTTCTCTGAATTCTGCTTCGTGAGTACTAATAGGTGATTTGCGTTCGGCAGGCGCTGTTCCACCTCGCATCCTTTCTTCGGCTAACGTCGATTCTTCAAGCTGAAACACCTTTCGGGTGGCTAATTGTACCGAACCCGAGCAAACAATCCGAGCGTGATGCCGGGCACAATGGGCGGCCAGAAAATCCCTGAAAATTGGATGCCGGGCAATAAGGATGACTCTACTCGAACACGGGCTTCCAGGCATTGTGGAAAGTTCCTCCGGTCCCAGGCCTGGTGTGAAGGACCGTTCCGCATTCGGCAGGTCTTATGATGAACGCTCATGCAGTAATGAGGACAAGCCGGGAGATCCCAAGTCCTGGACACATCAAAAATTCAGGGCTTGTTAACGTCAACGACATGGCTGGTTGATCGGAAACTACGACGATAGCTGGTCGCTTTCATTCTCGAAAAGGAAATTCCAGATGGCCTTCAAGCTTTTCAACATTGGGTGCACCTCAGTGGTGCCCCTATAATATGCAGAATATTAGCAGTCAATAAGGGACAATCAATCCATATATGCTCCGATTTATCGGGTGTTCCGAAACCCCTCTGTACCATTTTAGCACTCCGAATCCTCCGGTACCACCTGTTTGCAATCACCGACACTGACATGATAAAGCACCCGTCCTGTCCACTTACCTTCTTTGGGCACGGCTTGTACTCGTAACAACCCCGGGTATATGAGCAAGTCGAAAGTCAACATCTCAGGTCATTGCGCTCCTCATCGCTCAGAAAAACCAGCTCTCCACTCCTAGCTCTCTACCACAGTTCTTCACCGAACACAACCCCTTCTCAAATGGATTTCTTCTTCAACCTCTTCGGCCCTACTCGTACCGAGCTTGACTCAGAAGTCGAGCAAGTTCCAGTCGATTTCGAGAATGGAGGTGCCGGTACTGGTGGCTGCGTTGTGGCCTAAGATTAGGGATCATAGGTGAGTCTCCTCCCAAATTAACTGCGCTTCGATTAGCATAATACTCACTTGACCCAATAGCCAGTCGAGCTCCCTGTTCGCAACTTCGTAATCCCGCACGCATAGACGGTGGAACGCGCCAGCAGGTCCCACACAAGCTATCTAAACACCCCACACAACAACCTCCGCTCTGTTCTCACCTTTCGGCCTGTCAACTCTCCTCTCTTCCTCGACCGACATCCACAACGCTCCTTTCAAGTCGTCCAATGCCTTGTAGCATTGATGTCACCCTCGCAGTGCAACCCGATACTCGTTCGCTGCTCACTAAACACCCATTAATTCTCTGCAGCCCTCTGTTTTACTTCTCCATCACTGTTTCATTAGTCGGGCCACTTTTGTTCATCCCTTAGAGCAGATTCACTATTTGACTGTATCCGCTATATTCATGTTGGTTGAATGCACAGTACTTTGGTTTTAAACATAGTCCTTCGCCAAAGAGATGGCAGGGCCGCGCCTGTCAAACCATTACGATTTCGTCCAGGTCTATGAGGCATGAATTGTACAGTGCACGCAACGATAACAACAAATGGGTAGAGTGTCGATGGGAGGGACTACTATGCAACGTCCGGATCCGCAATAGCAACATCAAGGATTCATTCGATCAAGCACCACCACCACAGCGCCCGGCTGTCCCCCTAACCCCATACAAACCTGGAAATATATGTGGACGGATTCGGCGGTCCTCTCACCTCCCACTTTGGAGTTTCTTATTGCATTTCACAACCCAGTGGTTCAATCTCCACCTCGTGTTAAAGCTGATTCATGTGGTTTGGATAATTCCTTGAATGCCCCACATTGCCCGTCAGCACACAAACTGTATCGGAGCAAGCCAAATGATTTTTACTTTTTTGGCGTGTGGAGCCTGTCTCAGTCCTAATTTGGCATAATTTATGCCCCGTATACTATACGAACAAGCACAAAGCCGGACGCGCGCTCGAAGTATAAACCAGAGTATCGGCTGTTAATTCATACGGGTATGAGCATCTGCAGTGAAAACCACCTGCATGGTGCGGATATGTGGCGACGCCAGATAGCAACACCCAACGGCCGACGTTGAACCCAGTACCCTGTCATGCCCCTGTGGGACAGACAAACTACTGTGTCCCGGACCTGAGCACAGGGCACGCTAGACACAGGAACCGCATTATTCATGTCAGACGCCCGGTCAGCACCACCGGTTCATGGTATCGATTCGGATGCAGATTGAGTATGTGCCTCTCAAGATTATTCCTCGAAATTAAACGACCCTCATTTTTACAAAGTCTAGCAAATTTATAATATAGTCCATTTTGTATGTGAATAAAATGATATTACGGAATTTCTGTCTGGCTCCGAAAACGGATCATTAAATCACCTAATCACTACGACCATCTTCCGATTCGTAATCTGGGTCTAACGTTTCCTCCACTATTGCCTCCTGCAGTTCCCAACACCAGTCCACTCTGCTCCAGCGCGCGATTTCCAACCTTCACTCACCCAATAACACAGTCAACCTCTCTTGCACTAAATACCCTATCGATTTCACATCTCTTTCGCTATATCATTCTGTCCCTCGGGCTGTATCCTCCCCATTCGCCCAACAGAGGGGCACGATAGCCAGGATCTCCGTCACATCCCTGGTCATTCCGAGGCTTCGATGGACCCGTAGTGTTACACAGGTGCGGAATTGTATTTGTCTATATCCAAAAGTATGCTTGTCTGTTGTAGGTCGTCCCAGATCGTTCTCATATTCGTCCATGATGAGATATTTGAGCGAGCAAAAGTGACCAAGTATCAACATAGGCTGAATAAGATTAATTGAACTTATTAAGGTAGGTTGCGAGTTAGGTGCTTCACTGTTACCGATGTCGAGATCTTCTGGGCAAGTTATACCGCAATCGCCACCTTTTTTTTTGAAGTGCAAGGAATATGACTTGACACATGTGCGCATCGTCGGATTAACGGATTTCTAGTTTTACTGTTTAGTGTTCATTATCCTTCGATAGCATAATAAATAGTTATTATTCTCAGTCAGTATCGCATGTATCGCGACCGCAGTCGACTTGCTTTGTAATCCCAGTGGTGCACAAAGAAATCGACACTATCGTAACGGGAAGTACTGGAACTCCCATGCGAGTCACCTGGAACGACTATGTTACAGTAGTAATCATGTAGACTCAG
>Ga0307515_10002033_pt1 | contig 44699 bp, 58 predicted proteins | sample 17_EM_MG_FD_194513 | JGI IMG/M metagenome (GOLD analysis project Ga0307515, IMG submission 194513) | Populus trichocarpa ectomycorrhiza microbial communities from riparian zone in the Pacific Northwest, United States - 17_EM | ecosystem: Host-associated > Plants > Roots > Unclassified | place... | reverse complement strand
TTGTTTCCTTTTTAGATTCATCCCCTCAGACAACAGTCACGGTCAAATGGTCACCCGGTCACGCAGACATCCTCGGGAACGAACGGGCCGACTCTCTGGCCAAGGACGCCACTCTTCTCCGCTCACCTATCGGCCCGACGTTCAGCTACCTACGTCATAGGGCCAAGCGACAAGTCAAAGTCACATGGAAGCAGCAGTGGCACGCGCACCAAGGCAGTGGAAAATTCCAGGAAGCAGACGTCACACCCCCCTCCACCTCAGTCTCACCCATCTTCCGATCAACCCCTCGCGAGGTCTTCGGCCGGCTCACACAGTGCCTCACGGGACATGGCTACATCGGGGAGTACTACATGAGGGTCGTGCCCTCTGAGTCTCCCTGGTGCCTGTGTACCGATGAGGTCGCCGATCCCACGCTGCAGACCCGTGACCACATCATCTTCCACTGCCCACGCTACGATCATCACCGCCAAATCCTCCGTGCACACTTGCCTGACTTCGACAACCCCGCCTTTACCTTCGCTGATCTCTGTGAGAAGAAACGCGGTCTACCCGCCCTTGTCAAATTCCTGGAGAAGTCAGGTGCCTTCACCAAGACTGGCCGCCCCATTTCGTTCGACCTCCCGACCCCCCGTGACCACCGACCACCGTGACTGACCTGTTGTAACACGCGAACACCCCCTTTCCGCCCCTCCCCCTACTGACCTATTTTTATCTGTGATCACGTTGCCTTTGCTTCGCTCACCCCTCACACGTTGTGTTGAACCACGATAACCCCTTTCCGCCCCCTCCCCTACCGAGCCTTCTACTTCCCTTCTTGCTCACCCTCTTTATTGCTCAAACATTTTATTATATTACTTAAAACTACAAAACCACCGCTCCGTCTTGTCCTTGTATTAGGTAATGTTGGAGGATAAACTGCTGATTTAAAAAAAAAAAAAAAAAAAAAAAAAATGTGGGTGCCGTTTTCCCCCTTGAGGCATTCCAATCATCATGTGGTCAGCCACAGTGTTTGAATATTGGGCCCGTGTCTGGTGGCTCACGCGCACAAGCCAACATCCATACGATGGCCGCCACACTTCCCCTGCGTGAAGCACTCAACGAATCCATCTCCTCCGGGCGGCTCGAAGATACAAAGATAATCCTCTACTCGCGAAGGGACTCTTCTGGCTCTGTCTGTAGACCCAGGGCCTTGTACGCCAGCAGCCACGTATTGAAGACCGTGCCATACTTCAGCGACCGTAAGTCCTCATCCACTCTCCTCGTGGATCGCGCAGTGAATGATGCCCTTCGAGTCCTTTTCGGGACTTTTGCAGAAGCCGATTTGAAGGATTTTTCAGAGGTCACCGACGATAGCGAGTCCGCCGAGGACTACGGTTATTACTCCGACAGCGATCTCGAGGAAGATGACGATCACGTCGTGAGCTCTGGAGAACAGCCGAAGAAAACTGCTCCTCTGGGGGGGTATCCCCTTGACCCTTTTTGTTCTTCCCTCGGCGATGAGAAATCAACGCACACCTACGGCGAGCGCAAAGAACCCCCCGAGAAAGGAAAGGTCATAAAGATTCAAGATGTTGCCTTCATCACGTACGCCTTCCCGGAAACCTAACCACCGTGCCACTGACGATTCGGCAGATTCCAGGCCTTTTTATTTTATCTGTACACCGGCTACATTGAGTTTGCGCCCTACGGCTCGGAGGAGAATCGCAAGTCGAGGGTGGCAGAGATCCGCTCCGTATCAGGGGATTCAATCCCTCGTCCGTCCCCAAAATCAATCTACCGACTCGCTGATAAGGTCTCCGCCACTCCCCCTCACCGGGAGAACGTTATAGTGACATTATGTTTAGTACGATGTTCCCTCTTTGAAAGGATTTGCCTTGGACAACATCAGGAATGGCCTCGGGCGGTGCGATATCGTGGAGGAAGCGTTTAGCGAGTTCGCATCAAAGTATACAGTTCATCGTGTCACATATTCAGTTTCCTGTACTGACGAGTAAGCGTGAACAGGTACCAAGAAGTCAGGACCGTCCAAGTCATCCATCTGGCATCCGTCTGGTTTCGTGGCGGTGAGGAGTCTGCGGAACGTCTAGGCGAGAGGATCGACGAAAAGGTTGATAGTTACGCCAACGGAGAGCTGGATCATGCGATGGAAGCGATGACATTCCTATGGGAGCTTTCGAGGAAGGGCGACGAATCATCAGTGCCATCTCCGATCCCTGTACTTGAAGCCACGCCCCCCGTAAGTTGCTCGGTTTGTCAACTACCTTTGGTATCCAACTACCACTGATCCCCCCTGCCTGCTTGCAGGTATCACGGTCCCCCAGCCTCGCTACGCCTTCAGACGCAGGCGCCTCAGTTTGTGCTTCTCCGTTGTCGTTGTTTTCGCCACCGATCCACTTTAGCCACCGAAAGACACCCGTTTTCGGCCCCGCGAATAGGAGACCTGTTGAGATTGCATTGATCAAATCGATCCGCGAAGGCACGTTCTTTGACAGAAAGTATTGGGCCAGGCACTCGAAACTTGCGACGCCTTTACGGCCCTTATATATCTCGAGTGTCGTGGTTGGTGAAAAACTGGCCCACATTAACAACCGTGAGTGACATTGTCTCACTGATTCCGGGTTTTTGTGAGGACGGTTTGGCAGTGGTTAAACCGCATCGGGGAGACGGGGGTCTTGATACAGGCAGTGGATCTGAGGACAGTGACTATGAGGGCAGTTTGGAACAGGCTGGCGAAACTAAACCAACAGCCAGAGCCGATGGAAGGGAAGAATCGGAACGAGAGCCCCTCCCGGTTCTCACCGTTGGATCATTTGCCGGGTGCGCACATTACATCCTGTGGTGGTGTAGCAAGGGTTGTTGACTTTGCCGGTAGCTGGAGATCCTTGTTCTTCTATCTGTGTACCGGCGTGATACAGTTTGCGCCCCTCAAATCCCGGGGTGCAGACGTGCGCGCACAATACATACAAGAGGAGGCGACGCCCGACAAGCCTCCCCCCTGCTCACCCAAAGTAATATACTCCCTCGCGTCCACGGTAGGTTCACATATCCGCATACGCTATACATCCCATCGTTTGTTCACCGCTCCACACCCAGCTTGATATCAAACCTCTCCGCGATCTTGCGTTCAACGACATTTCGTCGAAAATCACCTCCGCGAATATTGCCGCAGAACTCTTTTCGGGATTTACCTCTCGGTGCGTGTCCATCCTGATGGAAATCTTCGCTGTCGTAACGCACCGTTGGCCGAGAACAGGGAAAGTGATATCATGAAAATGCACTGCGGCTTGTTGGATGAAAAATTTCATGAGAAAAGCACTACCACCTCTGCGGCTGACCTGATTAAAAGCATGGCAGGTGGTGACGCTGCGCACCGCGCTGGCGCACTGAAACTTGCGCTGAGGAACGGCCGTTTGAGGGGCGGAGTGCCCCCGCGCTGTCCCGATCCCCCGGACTGCGATTTTCACTATGACGCCATATCCTATTACGACTGACATGTCCAGAGGACCATAGGGAGCCTGACACCCCTTTTATGGAGTGTGCACGTTGTGGGGGGAGTGCGATTCGATAGTCGTACCAATTGTCAAGGGTGTGGGGAGCGTTTTTGGTAGACCACCCTGCCCCGCCTCCGTTGCATACTACCATAATTCCCAATCTCGTTCCGTTTATTTACACTCCAACCCTGTACTATTTTCATGTGCATGGATTTGGTCCCCCGTTGGTTCCCCCTTGTACCCCCCCACAAATGTCTACGAAAATGTGTACAGGAAGTAAAACACCATCGACATTCCAGCTCTTGCGGACCCGAACTTCCTTCCAACATCACACGATTCTTCCTCCACGGTTGACGGTTCATTGTGTCGTTCCATCCGGAAAGTTATGAGGTAAGGGGGTTTGCATTGGAGGACCATTCACAGTCCTTGTGGCAAAGTATCAGCCCTTGGTAATGTGTGCCTCCATATGCTAGTATACGTTCTTTCCTTTAGCAAGCACCGGAATAACCCCCCGGAATTGCTGAGATGGGCCGCCATGCGGATGTGAGCTGTAGGCTCCACCACCGTAGTCGTACAATCTGAAAACAACCAACACCCGGATAGTGTTATTGCTGGCCGAGAACCGGGGGACGTTTTCCCCAAGAATCTGGGTTCGGATGCATCTAGAATGTGGGAACACTAGAAGCTGCGTCGTCACAATTTCGTCACATATGGTCAGAAACACAGTGCGACCGAATGTCGCGACTTGTGCCATTCCTTGCCATAAAACTGGCCGTGTGTTGTGTGTGACACTAGGCCACGCCCTCACCGTCATCAACTCTTCAGGCATCGCCACGCATAAGATTAAGTGAGTACCTTATTAGGTGGGGTTTCGTAACGAACCAATCGCGAACCTACAAAGGATGTTCTCTACGACACGAAAAAAACTATGTAGTGAAAAGTCACGAAAGGTTGTACCTGGAGCCCGAACCGGACACCCTCGCTCAGATAGGACAATGGGTTATCGTATGAGACTTCGTTCAAGAAGACGGTCAACAGCAATCTCCTGATCATATCCGATAACAGAGGAAGGGAGGTGGGTCCACCAATCGCTTTCGTCCCTAACGTCGCGGGTGTTGAGAGCCTTGAGATGTTCCCAGTACTCGGGATAGAATCCACTGGCTTCCCAGTCGATGATGCCCGACAGGCGAACACCTCCATCTGGGGAATCGACTACCAATATGTTCCGCGGGTGGAGATCCCCATGAGTAAATACTATGCGATGGTCGGTTCGAAGCATCGATGCTATCCAGCTCTTGTAGCTGCTCGAGATTCGCGGCTGTGGAGAAGTGAGGAGGAACTTGTTGAACGCCACTTCGTCATGGACCGGAGATTCTGTATAGCGATCCGACATCCTGATATCCCTGCACCTGCCGGAGGAAGATCCGAAGGGCTGCCTCTCGGGTTTCTCTATACTTCGTAGGATCGAAATGGCTTCGTCCAAGGACCGCCGAATATCCACCTTTGATTCTGTGTTGAGAGTGGCCCACCGGCGTTCGAGAGTGTCACCCGGGATCTTGGTCATGAAAAGCAGGGACTTCTTGCCGATGGTGATGAGTCCCATACACCGCGGGGCAGGTAAGGAGGGAGCACGCTCGGCGAGAAACCGCATGGCACCCGCTTCATCATGGTCAAGATCACCGCCGATTTTCACGACCACCCCTTCACCGATATCGAAGACAGCCCGCCCTGTGAGCCCCCAGATTTTCTTCCCGGCTACGACTCGCTCGAGTATGAGTTGGGCTAAGTTTGACGGGTCGGAAGCGGGAGCTAGCCCGAGTAGGTTATACATCTCCGAGGAGAGGGGTTCGAGGATGTCGCACGGGGGGGTGCAAGCTATGGAAGGCAGGTGCGTTGTTTGACGTTCTGACCTGGTAGTAATATGATCTATCCGACGATCCTTGGATATTTCTTCGAGAAGAGGCGAACACGCCGCACATCAGCACCAGTAAAATTCACGGCTAACGGGTACATGCCTTTACGTTGTCTCTTCTGAGGGCGCTCCTCTGCTCGACGGCGTAGCGATGGGTACTTCCTGAGCGCCATTTGTAGAACGTCCCCTAGGTCTGTTCCAGGGTTGCGCTCGAGAGCTCTCGTGAACATACGAGTGACAGAGTCGTTGGCACGACGGTATCCCTGTTCTATCAGCTCGTCTGCGGTGCTGGGGCTTGGAGCTGAAGATCGGGACATTGTGTTGGGTTGGGGAGTGAGGCTGGAGGAGGTGGTGCTAGGTGGTGTTTGAATTTCAACCTGGGTGTCACGCGTCACGCATCATAGTTCATCCCCGGTTGGCTCAAGTTTTCGTTCGGATTGGTGGCTGTCCGTAAGGCGATAACTATCTGCAACTTTCCTCTAGAAGGGTATCAGTAGCAAGGTTTACTCCACGATATCTGGGAACTTTCACATTGTATGCATTGGTGGGGCTGGGCAATCGATTAATCAAGGCTTGAGGTAACACCAGCACATAGCGACGTTGAAGCAGGTTGGGTTAAAGTCCTTTCCGAACCCGTAATTCTGAACGTTGGGTGGATTTCGAATGAAATGGCCGTGGCACTGTGACTCCAGATGCGCGGCTTGGAGACAATATTTACGACTCGGCACAACGGATGGGGTTCTGCAGTGAGTGGGAGCCACTCCAGAGAGATTGTGAGGGTCCCGAACGCAACCGCGTTGAGGTGCAACGAACCTCCACGTCCCATCGCAATTTTACTCATCTCGCATATGAGAAGTAAAAGTTTGCCTTTGGAGGAGACCTGAGCCCCAGCCCAAGTCTCCGCACCTCTTCCGCGTGAGCATTCGTGACGTGGATCGTTGTTTGCTGTGCCAATGCGTTCTGTCTGGTGGGCAATATTAATACAGACTTAGTGAACTTGCGGCTCAGCGTCGCCGAGTTGATGCAAAATCAGTCGACGCAGTTCCCGGCGAACTGACACCTTACCCTCCGCTGAAATTTGTCTTGCCGGTCTCTTTTTTTTTTCTCGTCGAATGAATTTCGGCCTCCCCTCACCCCTATCTACCCAATGGATACTGTTTGGATAGGAAAACCCTGGGAAAACCGTTAACCAAGCGACTGACGCGGGAGACGAAGTCGACCATCGATCATGGGAATTGTCAACCGCGCTGCCCATTCTCCCAGATGTAAAATCATGAGATGCATCGAGTAGAGTCATGAGAAGAACTGTGTAGCGCAGTTTTCCCCCCAGACAATATTAGACAATATTCTACGAAGGGTTCGCATATGTCATCAAAACGTTGCCTGCCGCGATTATATAACTCCTTAGTCTACTCGTCACGGTAGAGTTCCTCCAACTTCATTTTCGCCTCATTGTATCCCGAAATATCCAACAGCTCCTCATCTTCTAACATCTCCAGAGATTCCATGACCCAGTCTTGACAGTCCCAAGTTGGGATATCGTTCATCATCGGCTGTTCCTCCAACTTGGTTTCGATATCCTTGAGATCCCTGGCGGTATCAATGCTGGATACAAAAACTACTGCCTGACAACGCCCCGAGTTGCGCGGATTTGCCGCGGATATATCCAATTGTAACTCGTTTTCCAGGCCGCTTGCTTGGTATATCGAGTGTTTGCATTCATCGTCATCGTCAGGATCCACGCCTCTGGGTATGGTGCGAATGTATATAGCCCAGTGAGACCAGGAATGCTCCAATGGGCGATAGGTGACAACATATAGCTCTGCCGTAGACATGTGCCTGCAAGTCATTTAGCTCCCTGGCTTCACCAGTTCCGGAACTAGACGTACTTGAATTTACAGTGACCCCTGGCTTGACCGTGAATACAGGGACAGAGGATCAATTGCGGTTTTAGGGGCATGAGAATGGGATAGTCATCGATACCTCCGCCCGTTTTACAGGGGTTTCCCAGAACACACGGGATCGGTGAGCCCAAGTCGTGTGTAGAGAACCCCATGATAATCAGTCCCAATACTCCCATATAGAAATCATGTCGAAACGCGGCGTAATCCACTTCTGTGGGCCTCGCCCCATGTTTGAAAGCACGATAGGGCCCCTGAGTCCCAGCCCCAGTTTCTGACCGAGGATTTCGATGGTCCATTTCTCAGTCCCATAGGAGGTTCAACTCGCGAGGAAAGCTCTAGACCAACAGCATCGTGTGGTCCGATTCCAGCACAATAAAGTATGACATTAATTGTGGCAAACTAGACGTGCCAGGCTGTCACGATTCGCAGGCTACGAGCGGTGAACAAATTAAGAGCATGGTGGATCAGATCCTATGCATTGGAGGTATCGCAGATCGGAAGCCGTGGATCAGCGCTTCAGCAAACGCAACCGAACCCGTAAGGATGAATGCTCAAGATTTGTGCGCAGGCCCCAGAAAGTGTTCGGCCACCAAAACGCGACGGAATGATACATTGTTAGAATATCTTCCCACGGCCCGTAGACATCGAATCCAACCGCGTTGTACTTGGGACCATGGGCCATTCCAATAAACGGAAAACACCTCCCCTCAGTCCAGAAAGGGTTATCAAGCAAGCACTGAGCAATACAGAAGATCGGCGCAAGAAGAAGGGGAAAGGGGGTGGTACGCCCCGGGGAGAACCTCGACACGATCTTCCTCCAAGCACACGTAAGCACTGCAACCTTTGATCAGGACCATAAGCATGGCAGCTGCCCTCTCAACGTTCGATGTTCAACGTTCAATATTCAACTGTGACGCAGGGTATCTACCGCTTTCATTTGGAGGTTCGCATTGGCGCGGAAAGGAGAGCCTCATAAATATTGTTGTCTTGTAAGTCGTTTTGTTTTCGTGAAGAAAATCTGCCGGAAAAAATGTCCGGATTCGTGTTAACAACTACATGATGATAGCGGAGACTCGTGCAGCAAGTTAGCCGACGTAGATAACGATAGCGAAGAGTCCTCGGATACATGGGTACGTTCTGGATTCCATACCCGTCCCCTGGTGAAACTGCGACGCATGTTATCGCATCAACACAGGTGGATCACATTCGCAGGAACAGCGAAAAAGGGTCCCCCATTCGTGCCTACAACTTCGCGTTCCCCGGGGCCACAGCGGAGGATGACCTATCCATTCAATTCTCCCAATTCAAGACAAGTCTACGTGATGCTACTCTCAACGGAGAAAACACGACGTATTGTACGTGTTATGTGTACCATCAAGAAAACACCGTTATAAACAGCTAAAAAGCTCATAACTTTGGCCTATAGTCTTTTTCCTGGGTATCAATGACTGCGGTAGGACACCCTCGGATGACCTGGAACCGATAACGGAAGTTGTATTCGATGTGTTGCACCACCTGTACACCAAGTTCGATGCGAGAAACTTCGTGCTCATCGACGTTCCGCCGATCGACCGTTCTCCAGCAGGCATGGGTATGGGTTAACCTAAATGCCCTTCCTCCGACACCTGGCCGCTCACACTTGTATGAATCTAGCCTTGGAGTCAAACTTGGCCAACGAAACCAAAGGGCGGATCCACGCATGGAACGAGCTCCTAATAGGTCAAGCGAACGACTTCACAAGGGGAAGCAATAAGGCGACAGTCTTCGTGTTCTCTTCGCATCAAGTTCTCACTGAAGTCTTGGACGAGCCTCTTGACTTTGATTTCACCGAAGAGGATGCTGAAACGGAAGGTGCGGGTATTTGGGCAGACGATTCGCATTTGACACCGTCTGTTCATGCCATCTTTGCTGAACGTATGTTGGACTCGTTGATTAAACTGTGATCTGGCTGGTCGTTTGCCCAATGTGGTCAGGGCATTCGCAGGTGCAGAGAATAAAGTATCTGTTTTCGCGAATGCCACTACTGAAAACATCGCCTGACCTACATGCGGTCGCCAGCAGGAGCGATACGAACGACAATACAAGGGCTACAATAAGTATATCCCGTAGAAACCTCGTTTCCATATGTCGTACGAATGTCCTGTAGTTGATTTCGGTCGTTGAACGGAGAGATCCAGATGATACGCTCCCCCCCTCCTCTCAATTCGCGAGGGATCCAACGAGAACGATTGACTACAACGTCCTCGGTTTTGTTCACCGATACACCACCCATATCAAGCAGGGCGGTTTCGTAGTACTCGTTCTCGTAGTCGTAAGCCGGGGCCCGGACAATCTTGTCCACCATGATGCCATATTCCTCACCGCTCTCGTTATCGTTGTAAATCATTTGCAACGAGGATTCCAGCTGGAGTTCTCGGCATGCTCGGTAGACGTGGGCGTCTTCGCCTTTGAGGTAATTCGCTATGCCTTGAAGCTCCGTTTCGAAAGTTACGGGATAGAGGTGAGCGAGACCAAAACCCAACGTTCCACCATCAGGCAGGAATTCTGGGGTCTTCAGTAATCCACGGAGTGTGGTTTGTAGGTTCGAGGCGCTCTTGACGTTCGGGGTCATATGCGGGCTGGAAATTGGGTCGACCAGATACAAGTTATAGGTCACGGTGACTCTACACCCGCTGGTGACCTTCATAACCTCGTGCTCGATGTCGCTGTAGAAAGCGACGTACGCGAGGGAAGTAGGGTAACTCAAAGATGCCAGTGACTTGGCGTCGAACTTCCATTCGCGGTCCTCGTGGCGGAGTACGAGCTCCCCTCCCTCGTGAGCAGTGGGGTAGATGACCACGAGCGATCCAAACATGTCCGTGCCTCGTGGTGTGTCCTTGTGTGCCTTGAAGAACGAATCTTTGTCTAGATGGGCGCAAGCGTGAGACAAGACGAGCCATCGCGCATCACGACGGGGGTTACCATATATGTTGAGCTTGTACACCTCAGCCTTGATGGACATGTTCCCCACCTGAGTTTGGAGGAGCTGGTCTTCAATAATTCTCATCAAACCCGAACCCGCGAGGTCGAACTGGATGGAAAAGGTGGAAGCATCCATTTTGACAGCTTTGCGGTAAGATTCGTCGTAAACGTCCTCGTTTCCGCGGCCAAATGTAGCGGGTTCACAAGCTGCGATGAGGAGGTCGAGATCTTCAGACGCCGCAGAGGCCAAATTGATGAATCTATGGAAGCGACATCACTGATGAAGGGACCGAAAAGGATGCCGGGGCACACACCTTGGGTCGTGCTTGCCATAGTAAAGGTAAAGTCCTTCTGGAGACGAGGACACGGCCCCACTACAGAAGGGAACACGATGGGAAGTGAGTGCTTGCTTGAGGGATTCCAGTTGAATGGGGGTCGCCATGTGGTATGCCTTGTGTCACCTGAGATAAGGGGTTGTCCGGATTTATAGGCGGGTGCTGGTTCCATGACTCGTTCACGAGCCGCGGGGTTCCGCCGGGAAACGAATTGGTCTTTCGTCGATGTATATGCAAACTCTATTGATAAGGCGTAAAAAGCGAACTGGCTCCTCCAGAGACGGGCTGACAGTATATAGTAACGTGGGCAACCGAAGATTATTCCTGTTGGGTGGCGACCGCACGCGTGAGGGTCTTTCATCGGTGCCTTCTAATCAAGGGCCGCGCTACACCTGTAGTACACGCCATTGAAATTCCCCAAGCCTAGCTGTATTGGCTGTACAAATGTGTCCGTTAAACGACGCCCAAATAGTTACACATTACGCCTTACGAGTCAAGTCGCCTTCCACGGGGGAGGGTTTTCGTGCTATCCTCGTACCCGCGTCGATCATCTGGAAGCGGCCATCCCAATCACAGCGATGTAACGAGTGACAGGCAGAGCACATGGTTTCACCATAGAACTAGAACAAGTCCTCCTGCCCTTGGGTTAGACCGCCGAAGTAACACGTCAAAGCCTTCAACTTTGCCCCCATCCACTCTTCCTCTACCTCGACCATCCTGGCCTTATGTTTGCCCTTGGGACCACCCGTTTCCGTATTCGTAACGAGGTCAGAGATCTCTTGAAGATTCGTATTCCGTGGTAGATAGTAGGCGATGTTGGGGGTGATGCGTTCTGCGAGTTTAAATAACTCTGAGCCATGGATGGGTGTGACATCCGAGAGCAGGAATTCTGGATGTTGAGGAACATCCGAAGGTGGATTGGAGTCCACCCCGTGAAGGTATGATGGTCCCCCCCATGGCGGGCTAAGGAAAATCACATCGACAACCCTTTCTCCTTGCCCCGCCTCATGCCGCCAGGCCAGTGTTTTCGCAAATTGGACAAAATCTCCAAGCACGAACTCGATTCTGTCGACAACACCGTATATGGCCGCGTTGTGTCTTGCAAGTCGTAACCGCGTCTCATCGTTATCGATCGCAATAACGCGCTCGCATGTCTGGGCAAACGCGATTGCGTTTCCACCCACTCCGCAAAACGCATCCACGATCGTGTCGCAACGACACCTCTCCGCAATCTGGTTCGCGATGAGCTCCGGGGTAATGCTGTACCACCCAACGCGATCTAGGAGACAGCCCTTGTCATATAGGGAGAAGTATCTGCGCCGTTGAGAGAAATCTGAGTCGATGATGTTTGGTTCTGTGTGTTTGGATCGGGGACGGTGTAGGCAGACGTACATTTCTTAAGATCTTCTGGAACCTGGGAAGATTCTGTGTAGAATGGAACTAGGCCGGTGGCATCGTAGCCCTCGCGTGTGGAATCTGAAGGGAGGAATTTTGACACGTCCGTTTTCCGTTTTTTCGTCGGTCGGTCATCGTCGTCCGTCTCCTTTACTGTCGAGTCGGAGACCTGAGATGAGGATGCAGATCCAGCCTCGGTTTTCAACGCGTCCAAGAACCTTGAAACTCCAGAGAAATTTGTTCGGCTTTTGCCTTTGGCCATGATGGTCGTCGGGACTGAGAGAGCTGATCGGACGCGTCGAATCCCGTCCCCTCCCCCGCCCGATCCTACACGTTTGTCCGACCGCGTCCGCGGCCGTTCCGGATCGCCTCAACCTCACTTGACCGAGGCGTGAAGATGCCACCAAAGCGAAAGAGCTCCGCGAATTTGGACGGCTCCGATGCCGAAGGTCCTCACCCAGACGTATCCGTCCACGAGGATGAAAGTGCTGCGCCGAAGAAGCGGGGGAGAAAATCATTCATAGATGCTATCCTCCAGGAAGAAGGTACGGTAACCTCCCGTTGTGAATCCCTGCCTGATATTTGGCTGTCCCACCCGCCCTCAAGCAAGAGGAACACCGGCCCCTGTCTTGCCCCAAAACCAGTGGTCTGCCTCTCCCGTCCAGCCACAGAACTTGCTACCAACGACAAACCCCACGAAACGGCGGAAGGTTCAACCCCCCGCTCCATCCCTAGTTAAACAGAAGTATCCCTCACCGGGGACACCATCCATATGGGGAACCGTGAGTTATCGATCAACAATTACCCGCCAGTTAAGTGTCTGATAGGCCACGTTAGAATAAGGGAGATTTCTGTTCTGCTTTCAAGAGTCTGACCGAATCGTTTGGCGGGATCTGCTTCGCCAGCTTCGGCACATTCCCTGTCCTCGCTTGGCTCATTGAGGGCCCGCGATGGCCCGATGACATTGTGGACGGGAAGGACCTCCACCTGAGTCTGTGAGCCGTGCGGTTTGTGGTGTAACTTGTCATACTGACTTGGCCAGAGTGACAGAGTTCAAACTTAAGGATCCCATTACGTCTACCTCTGCTGCCAGCCTAGAGAAGAAAAGGGGTAGACAGAAACGTAGAACAAAGCGAGAGGATTTGAACGCTGTACCTACCACTCTGGGAGGTGCGGCCAGCACGATTGTTCCCCATGGTATATATTCCGAAATTGACCCACCCCCTGAAGATCCTCAACCGGCACCTCAAAAACGATGGCCATGTCTTGTCCGTTCTCCAATATATAACCCCAATTACCCTACGTTCTGTGAATGTCTGCAACCCGACTGCCCCCACCATTGTTCAACCGCCAGGGGGATCCTCAATCGTGGCTGCACGACTTATAGTTGGCCCGCTCCCGAGATCAGTAATTACAGCGATTGGTCACTGTTGGACGAACCGCGCGCGGGTCATGGCACCGGCGTTGAAGTGGGACATCCAGGGGGCCTCATCGAGGGTCCCGGTGCGTGTAAGTGTGTCCTGTTCCCGGCATGAACTTGCTGAACCAGAGGCTGCAGCTGCTGAACGTGAACCCAGGATCCAAGCTCAAGACAAAGGTTCTTTAGCCTCGACTCCCGTGTTGCCTTCACGTCTCTCCCTGAATGCGGTGAAGATGTATGCGCAAGTTGTACCGGAACTCACTTCATTACTGGACCACATGGAACGAAAGAGTCCGATGCTGGTCATTTCGACCACGGACGCAAGCATGGGCTCTTTCCTGCAGTTCCAGCTACCACCTGAATACGGATGTATCGTTTTGGGCTTCTTTGATGTCGAAAGTGTGGAGGTGGGTCGCACATCCCTCAGGGATTTCACCTTCTCATACCCCTGGACTAGTGTGAGAGTGAGAATTGCTCTCCTACCTCAAGTATCCAACCGGGGAAACTTACGTGGAGGGTGCGACTACGCTATACTCCTCCATCGGATGCGACAGACTCGAGTGGAAACTTGGTTCCACCATGGTGGCTGACTCCACCGACCACACCGGAGACGCCCGATATGGCAGTACCTGCCCCTTCGACCTCCACTGTGGAATCAGAGAAGATCGTTGTCGATGGAGAAGTGGATGAACCAGGCGAGGCACCAGCATCGGTAGATGCACGCTGGTGCATTGTCCAAGCACTTGATGGAAACCCAAGACGACCCTGGTGGCACTGCTTAGGTTGCGGAAAAATTAACCAGCGAGATATGCTCATACACCGGCGTTGCCCATCTTGCCAGGTTCGTCCAATGCTTTTCTTTTCTTTTTTCTTTTTCACTTCAACCCGCTGGACACCGACACCATCTGCCGCTCATAGAGGAATGAGGACCCGGCTCCACCGTTTGTTATTGATGATGTGCTACAAGATTCCTCGACGGCCCCATATCCGTGTAATCACGCCCCTCGGAGTATGAAAACAGATGACATCCTGGTAAAGGAATTCCCTGATATGACGAGTGTATACTGCTACACCTTTCATGATGAACTTCTCCCCGTCGAGACTACCGCCAACCCCAAGTCGGAGAAAGTGGCCTGTGTAAAACACGTCTTCACCGGTCCCTATGAAGACTTGAAAGTTCCGGCCACGAGCCTCTTTCTCCAGATCCAAGAGCATATCGAACTGGGCTGGCGGAGCGTTACAACTGGAATTGCGGAAGGTATTTACGCATTCCAACCACCACTCCCGCCTGACTACCTTGCCTTACACCGTGCCTACTCCATTTAGGACTGTATTACTCTTGGGCATCACCGCGCCTTGGTTGGGTTGGGAACGAGATCCCTCATTGCATTCACCAAGTACGAAAGCTTATCTCCAAGTTCGTCAGCGACTACGGTGATAAAGATCCCGGAGACGAAAACCAACCTGAGGAGATGCTCTGCGAGGAGCCACCAGCCGACCCCCGGCCATCAACAAGCTCGCACGACACGAAAGGGGAGGATGAGCAACCCACCGAAAACATTCGAATCAATCACATTGTTGCTTTGGCATGGACTACATCTGGATCGAGAAGGGTGCGTGAGGCCAATGATATACCATACCTTATATTGCACCTTCGCTCCCGTTCCTGATACGTACTGTTTCTTTAGGGTGCTTTCGTATCTGCCAAGGATAACCCCGTGTTCATGCTCTGCCTTGGAGCCAATGTAGAGCTCGAACTGGAGCGGTGCCTTCCCGATCCGCCGGAACCTGCCGCGACCGCAAATCCGGAGTCCAACCCCCCAGCCAGCCAGGACGTAGTTGCTCTAGGAACAGTAGATGAGGGGGCTGGACAGAAGGAGACCAAGGGTGGGAAGCAAAGAAAGTCGAAAAAGAATCCCGACCCAGAACCCGGTCTGGAGACCGACGCCAATCCCAAGGGGAAGAAGAAGGGCAAGGGCAAAGGAAAAGCTGTGGCATCCCAGCCGCTCAAGGAAAAACCTAAGCCAAAGCCCACTGCGCCCCCTCACGAGAGATTGAAGATCAGCATGGTGCACGGAGATGTCTTAATTTTGAGTGGCGGGGATTACATCGTACGTCACCTGTGTTGTATGAGATAATATCGGCGCCGACCCGTTCGATTCTGCAGTATACGCTAACGCGAACCGGGGTGTCTATCTGTGAGTCTTTACCAGTTTTGTCATCCTACCTCGAGCTGATCTTCAAACACAAGTGCTCTTCGCTTTGTCTGACCCACAGTATTGAGCGGACGTGTGTTGATGATGAGGGTTTCATGCTTCCGAGTGTTGTTTTTTTCGCGCTGACCGACCGGATCGGTGCCTGTATGTTTGTCCAAAAGTAAAATGTGGATCCGCAAACCCACCTGGGCCCAAAATAATAGTATTACAGGCGCTTGGTCTGTATGTGCCGCTGGTCAGTTCACTGGGAGGCAAGGTCGAACGAAGCCAACGAAATCAAACGAACAGGTACCTCGGGTAAGGGCCGATGGGGGCACTGGATAAGCTTTGAGTCAGATTTCGCATGACCTCTCGGGGCAGGCTGATCAAAGTATGCGAAAATAGGATCCTAATCTTCCGTGGGTGCCACGACCAACCACACGACGAGTCGCAACTAGTGGAAAGCCAGCGGGAACTACGCGAATCAGAAGAGGCCTGGAGGGACCCAACAAGAATGTAGTGTGCATAGTATACCAGGGAAGATCAGGGGCATGTATCCCTCTTCTTCGGGGAGATGTAGCTGATAACCAAGGGAGGGTGCTGTGATCCTCGTACTCCTTTGTTATCCCCTTTCTGCGCGCAGCAGATCTCAGGATGATGTCCTGATCGGCAGGATGGGTGGCCAAAAAACCTCATTTCATCCCTGCCTGAATACTATCAATATCTCGTTAGAACTCGTTCACGAGCCGATCTGAGTGATAAGACTTTTTCGACTGACCCTCGAGAGCGTGCCTCTGAATATGGATATTGCTGAGCAGCGCGCATCCACTATTCTCCCTGGCACGAGACATAAGAAGGTATGACAAGAACACCCTCGAGCAAATTCCATCGACAGGATCCTCCACTGTAGATTGAGAAAGATGGCGCGGGTTATAGCGATGAATCTTTCCGATAAGAGTCGTGGGCCAACGGCGGAAAAGCGGTCCGGTAAAGTTTCCCACGCTTGCAACCTCGGTCCAGATCTTCTCAAGTGGGTGATCCAGTGCGCATTCCGTCCGGCTTCAGTACCTCAAGTTCTGTATGTCCCACCGCCATCCATGTCCATCCGGTCTTTGCCGTAGCCTAAATCCACTTTTTTTTCATACAGAATCCGAGAACGAGCGACTAACTGTGCGGAAGCATCGCTTTCCTGGTCCTACTGTCACCAAGACGTTCTTCTCACACGGAACCGCGTTATGCCGAACTGGTCTGTCGTTGAGTCGGAAACATCCAAGACTACTGCGTGTACGTGTGGCCCCGGGGTAGTCAAATTGGGTATCATGCCGCCGATGACCTTACCCAAGAATCAGATGCGCAGACCCTCTTGATCATGATTCTCCGGCAAAACACTGACATCTTTGATATCAACAACATCGGAGGTGCTAATGGTGATGCCCTGGACCCCTAACATCCTCTCTACGGTATGACTAATTTCCCCCTTAAATCTTTGTACGATACTGGCACTGCCCAATTCCCTCCAGATGGTTGGTTCGTGATCCATCGGAACGGATGCGTGACATACTCTGGTGTTTCACAAACACGATGTACTTCATTTCCGTCAATTCAGTCGCATTCAAGCTGCACCTGTTTCATCCCACAGGTGCTCATAATTCATGAAGGATGGAATGTTGCGGGCGCCCTGTGTCCCATGACATGTGCATTACACGGATTTTACGAGGACGTAGTAAGTAGCTAAACCTCTTGTTGTCTGGACATCGATTAACTTCCAGGTGAATCCGGCCTGTGGCATTGATTGAAGCCACAAAACGATGGGCGTTTCCCTGGCCAACCCGGGGAGCGATGGGGGGGCTCCCGTAGTAGACCCGCGGGCAAGATATTTTTTGGATCGCCACAGAGGTCGACTTCGGAGTTGCGGGCGGAGATATGATACAAATCCAGGCGCTCAAGGAACGGATCGACCCAATTGGGGTGTGCAAAGTCGACTTTGGGCGTCGATTATGTACCGCTACGGGCTGGTTGAAGGCGCCCGTCGCTACCCTCATATCGACCGCTCTCCGGCCTCACAGCGCACTAAACGCTGTGGTACCGATGACAAGAGATGCCGCGCGTGCAGGAAAATAATGGGTGTCCAAGCATCTTCCATGTGTGCAGCAGTTATCGTAAGTGCCATCGGATGACCCTGCCCGGGGCTTCGTGGAACGGTGCGCGCACTTTCATAGCAAACTCGAAGTACTTCGTGTCACCAAAACGGCCCGATACCTCAGCCCGCGATCGCGGGTTCTGAAGATTGGGAACTTGAGGTCAGTATGTGCAGAATCCCATTCGACGATTCCATCCGGGGGTATCGCCGCTTGCATTAGCCCTGCGTTCTACAACCGATCTAACATGCCCTAAGCCACAGCGACTTGACGGACGTCCCAAAAAATTCTTAAACTATGTGGTGCTGCAAACTTTGAACGCGCCTGCTGAATCCCGTACGGCATCGTCTTGTCAGTTCACTTGACGTTATTTATGACAGTAAGGTGATCAGCCGACGGACTGGAACCGAACCCAATCCTGGGCCACACCTGCCTTTTTTCGGGCACCCCGGCGACTGACATCAGCATGTGGGGACGAACCCGATCCCTCTATGCTTTCTACCCCTCCACCTTAACCCACATTCTCCTCAATAACAGTTTCTCTCAACAGCATCCATGAGTGCGAAGGGTGCTTGTCTTGCATGCAGGTGAGTGTGTCGGTTCCTGTCGCCTCCCGCCCAAACCGACCAGAACCCCACACGATCGCAGGGCCGGGAAAGTGGTGAGTTGAGCCACGCCGAGTCCTCCAAGCCGCACGTTTGAGTAGTCCTGCCCACGATTGGCCCCGCAGAAGTGTGTCCCGGGACCCGGTCAACGCTGCGAACGATGCACAATGCGGGAGTCCAAGGATTGCGTTTACAAGACAACCAAGAAGCGAGGGACAGGAAAGACCCTTCGTATGAGGGAGGCGTGCAAACGCTGTCGGTCTGTACCCACAGTTGACCGACTTTGAGCGAGGTTGCTGACATCATATCATATCTCCTAACCGTGCAGGGCAAGGAAGAGGGTGAGTGACCACATCCATTGCCATGCGCAAACATTCCAGATGAACTCAGATACAAGCGAAACCATGCCACAGAGATGCGATGCCAAACGACCATGCACGACATGCCTTGAAGCTAACGGTGCGCCGGAATGCGAGTACGAAATCGTTGACACCCAACCCCGTCCCTTCGGTCATCCCCAATTTTTGTTCTGGAGTGGACCTGGCCCCTCGAGTTCGAGGGATGTCTCCACATATGGATACTGCGCCACTGGGGCAGTGGTCCCAGAATTCCCTACTAAAGTACCTGTTGCCACTATTACCCAATCGGGTCCTGAACTGGAAGCGTTTCCGCCCGCACGCGCGCTTATCGATCTCCCCAGGCGCAACACCGAGCCCCAACCGCACACCTCCAATGAGGTTAGGACGCACAACCCTCCCCAGATTACACTCCCATCTTTCTCCGTGCTTTCCACTCTCATATTTCCCAGGATCCCGCACGAGCCCCACGTTACGTTATCGTCCCTGGGAGCCGAACGATTCCAACTTTCCGATGCAGCTCTGGGGGAACTGGATATGAAGTTGTATGCATCTCGAGCCCACTATTGCCGATACGAGCTAACAATTTTCTGTCAGCCGGCTAAGGGTCATATGCAGACTGACCAAACTCGGAATCCGCTTCACTTCTGAGAAACAACAAGCCCTGTTGCGCGGAGACACCTCGGGGACCGTTATCAACCCGTTCTTTATACCCGCTGCTCAATCCCTAGGGATGCACTTCTGCGAGGGTTCAGACGGCTCGTTCGCCATGATCAGACTCCAAGCGAAATACCTTCAGAAAACTTTGGAAAGGCTTATGGAAGTTTCCGAAGGACGAGACTGGGAACTCAGAGCGCAGGTGGCGCTCTGGATAGTGGCTGGATCCATAGTCATGCGAATGAGTCGCATCACTTTCCAGTATATCGAGAAGAGCTGTGAGACCGTTAACACCGCGGGACTTCAGTTTATCCCGACGTACGGGCGACCACCAGAATTCTCCGAAGATCTTCACGAGAAGCTGTCGGTTCTCTCTCAGATCATATATTTCGAGAATTTCTTGTTCCTAACGTGTGGCGGAGCGGAACCGACAATGACGGCGAGGATCGAGAGGGAATTTAGACATAGACTCCAGGTGTGGCCTGCCATCTCGTCACCGTCTACGTTACGTGCTCAGCATTCCCTACAGGAAGTCTATCCGGTATTATTCAACATCTGCCCATTGACCATGCGCACGCAAGCCGTTTTACTGGTCAGAGACACGGTGGTTATACTCGCCCTTCGTCCTGCTGATGGTCAGTATTATTTCGTCCCCTTCTACCGCACGAACCATCAGTTACCTTCCGCGGTTGCTAGAGTTCCGACTTGGCATCTGGAGACAATCGTGCGATCAATTGGTGTCTCTTTTGGACAACTACGCCCAGGCCCTGTTGGTCAATTTGCGAAAATTCCAAGAGTTTGGTGACAAAAGCGGCGCAGGGATTATCAGAATCAGCTGTATCAACTGTCTCGCTCATCTCGCCGTTCTGTGCAAGACCCTCTGTCAGATGGAGCCTGCCCAGACAGAACTGAATACCCTCTGCGATTCGGCGTTGGAAGGGTTGAGCAAGCTGGCTCAGGATATGCATACGGAGGAATACACCCGTCTTGACTTACTTCTCGGGGTTTGTGGCATCCTGTGACAGCCGGACCAACACCACTGACGACGAATGCTATGCAGCTATCCTGGAAAAAGACGTTGGAGATCTTTGACGCTCGCCTCGCGGACGTCACTCCCGAATACGGCACGAAATTGCGGCGATGGAGGGAAACCGTCGCAGAGGCCCATTCGGATTTGGTGGCGAAACTTCCAGACGCCGGACCTACAATTCTCACTTCGCGTGCTAAAGAATTAGACGGACGTACTGAAGGATCACGGTACCCGAATCTGATGCTCCCTTGGGCGCAGAAACGGTGTGGGTCATAACTGATACGAGTACGGAGCGTATAAATCCGAACCCACACCCTTGAGAGGAGCAGGACCCCTATTAACATCTGTACCGCCCCCTTTCGTCACCCTTCGCTAGCCTTGACTTTGGTTAATCCGTTGTTTACCTTCCTCTATTTTTTTCCGGACGTGAGCACGAAGCGAGGATCGACCGGCTACGGATACTCCCAGCTTCATTTTAAGAGTTACATCTTTTCTATACTACGCTGCGTGTTCGATCTGCGAATGTCAAAGGTCCGGGGACGGGAACGGTCATACGCGATTGCACACTAGTCATGTGAAAGTACTGTCTCGTATTTAAAACCTTCAGTGCTGCATAACCAAAGAAGAAACTGTCGCAAGTGATTCCCTCGTGATGCGCAACATGCGATCTGTAGGGCATAGAATCTTGAGAACCAAAGTGGTGGAATCAATATCAGGCGATGTAAAGGAGGTGAACGGCAAACGCACTTCAGGTCCAATAAGGCGATTGCCTGACATTCCGGTAGTCCTTGGCCAGCGTCTGTTTTACGGGCTGTCTCACGATCGGCATCTCCCGGCCCCTAGCCAACGGCAAGAAGCGCGTCGTATCGTCAATCCACCAAATTCAGTCGCGGCGTCTTGGACCGGTGACATAGGAATATCCGTTGAACCCCACTAAGGAGTGTCTAAGCCCAAAATATCTGCATGCCATGCGCGCCCAACTCACGCAATCTCCGTCCTCCTCGGTGCATCTTTGAATACGGACCGGTCTGCTGCATCGTATAAATACGACTTGTGACGAACCTTGCTCACTTCAACCTCCTGCAGACATGTCCGCTACTACTCCTCTTCGCGAGGCTTTGAACCAAGGAATTTCCTCTGGGAACCTTGTCGACACAAAGATCATCCTGTACTCGTATAGGAACTCCTCCGGTCGTGTCTGTCGGCCAAGGGCGCTTTACGCCAACAGTCACGTCCTGAAGACCGTCCCTTACTTCAACGATCGTGAGTGCATTGCCACACTCGATACCACTCCCGCAAAACCTCAGCGTCACTTTCAAAGTGCTTTTTGGGAATTTCGTAGAGTCACAATCGAAAGACTTCAAAGAAACGATCGACGAAGAAGAATATGCGGAAGACTACGGATATGTATCCGACAGCGACCTTGAGGACGATGAAGATGAAAAAGTCGCCTCGTTCAATCACACAGCCAAGTCGAAGGTTCATCCGTCCGACCCGTTTGTGATTCCCGGCGAGGACGAGAAGATTATTTGCGAGGAACACGAGGAATGCATCGACAAGGGGAAGGTTGTAAAGATTCCGGACATGGCGTTCGTGACGTGAGTACAAACTAACAATCTCTTCAGTATTTCGTTGATCTCGTTACAGGTTCCAAGCATTCCTAATGTATCTCTACACCAACACAATAGGGTTCGCGCCGTTTGGGTCCGAAGAGAACCGCAGATCTCGAAGTGCAGAAATCTTCACACCCTCTGATGACAATGTCCCCCGACCGTCCCCAAAGTCCATTTACCGACTCGCGGACAAAGTTTGTACCAGGTTTTCGCAATGTGCTCAGAGCATCCGATGTCTGACAAATTCTTGCCGCAGTACGACGTCCCCGCGCTGAAGACCCTGGCTCTTAATCACATACGCAACGGGCTGGCAAAGTGCGACGTCGTTGAGGAATCCTTCGGAGAATTCGCATCCCGGTGAGCCGGACACATTACTGTAGTTGGTTTTGTGCTGACAGACAGTCGTAGATACGATGAGATAAGAAGTCTATACATCGACCAACTCGCATTCATCTGGGTGGATAGCCCGACGGCAGAAACGACTCAGACCAATATCGAGAAAAAGATCGACAGTTTCGTCGATGGGGACCTTAAACACGGGACGGAAATTCTCTCGGCGTTGTGGGAGATTGCAAACAAAGATGGAGATATCAAAGCTCCTTCAAACACCCCGCCGGCTGTGAGTCCATTCCGGTTTTGCCTACCTGCCGGCATTATGGGGGAGTGCTTACTTCATGTCACCAGACTGCGCAGGTCACGAGCCCCGCCCACTGGGCCTCTGTGAAGATCGCGCTCATAAAGTCGATCCGTAAAGGTATCTTCTTTGACAGGAAGTATTGGGCTAGACACTCGAAGGCTGGGGACACATTGAAGTCCATTTACTTTTCAAGCACAATCATTGGTGATAAGGCACAACAACTGAGCAAATGTGCGTCGGGATTCGGATACGGATTTACTGAAGTGCTGAGGGTCACTAGTGATCAGATACCTCTCTTTGAAGGGTCGACATCCTCCCATCAACGATCTAGAGGGGGATTTCAACGTCGAAAGTGACTGTGACGAGGACTTTCGGGGAACCAAGGATGAAACATCGAAGGCAAAGGAAGAAAAGGAAGAACAAACTCGTGCGGTTTTTAGTACGGGGTCGTTTTCAGCGTACGTGGATTTCCTCGCCCTGTCCCCGCCTAGAGAGAAATGACGGCTGCCCCAGCTGGAAATCTTTGTTCTTCCATCGCTGCGCAGACGTGATCCTGTTCGCTCCCCTCAAATCGCAAGGTGTTGACTCTCGCTTGAATCACATCCGCGAAAAGACGGTGGCGTCTGCACCCCCTCCCTGCTCTCCGAAGAGTATCTACGTTCTTGCGAGCTTGGTGAGGCAATGTTAAACTGAACTTCTCAGGCATGACGCTAAGACATCAAACCAAGCTTGAAATTCAGTCCCTCCGCGACAGTGCCTTCACGGACATCAAAAGCAAAGTTTCTCTGGACAACGTTGTGGACGAGGTTTTCTCGTGGGTCACTGCTGGGTAGGTTCCGTCGTTTTCTCCAACCGTGATGCTAACGGTCGTAGGCTGACGTGTTCGTTCAGTCACAAGGAGATCATGGAGATGCAGTGCGAACTTCTGGTTTCGAACTTCAAAGATCCAAAAACGATTGGGCTTGTGAAAGATAATATCGGACGGATCTCCGATGGATCTTCCTCCCATTGCGCTGGCGCGCTGAAGCTTGGGATGAAAAAGGCTTTCGAGAAAAAGAGAGGTGTGAAGTTGCGATGCAACAACTGCGATCATATATGGAACAACAGCTCCGGTTCATACTCGTCCATTGGTTCACGCGTCTACTGCCAAAACTGCGGCGGTAAACGCTATCTCCGGTGTGTTGGGTGTGGGAGTGACAGGACCAGCAACTATTCCGAGTCATGCCAAGGCTGCGGAAAGAGGTTTATGTAGATGGACGGGATTAGCCATATCACCTAGTGGATGCAAACCGCACCCGGAGTTTTCATAAGCGATACAACGACGCAAAAGGTTGTTCTCCCATGCTTCTGCAAAGCAGTCAGCCTGCACTGCATCCGCTATTCGTGTTGCAAACAAAGTCCGGTCGTATATTTTGCCTGATGCCGGTATTAGTAGGTGTGTTGCCAAGCATCCAGAGCCCGATTCACTGTTTGAAAGTCCGTGACTTCAGTATGTATGTTTCACTGGTTGATACGATTACCCATTCTCTCCATCGACTCTCTTCTGTTGAAATACTCTCGCGGTACCCGCGGATGTCGATGGGGCCTGAGGTTTGAGGTGCGATTGCTTGCCGGGGCGTTGCCCCATTGAAAATTTGGTAACGAACAAGTAAGTAACAAACAAGGGCTAAGGTAAGCACATCAGCGGACTTTGAAATTTGAATACTTGAATCCGGACTACGAAAATCAGGGGAGAGTTACATTACGATCGTTCACTTTCATGATGCGGACCGTGTATTTGGGTATTTCAAAAAGGATCCAGGGAAATACATGGTGAACACGGGAAAGGACTTGGGTGAACAATGCGAGTTAGGCTTCAGAATCCAGCACTACGTACCCCCTCAGGATCTTTCCTCCGCACAAGAGCTAGGAACTGATGGTTGTGATACCCCCTTCTGGCCGGTGCAGCCTGTTGGGCTTTGGTCATTCGGGCCCGTCCGGTAACCATCCATGATCGGATCAAAAGAACGGTTTGATAAACTGAAACGAGCAAGTGAGCCCAAATAAGAGACAGAGACCTTACCGGCGCACGAGTGGAATTGGATCCAACGGCTCGAAGGCCTTCCTCTCCTCGACGAGGCAGGGAGTTCACATTGAACCCACATTCCACGTGCCTCTAGCCACCTAACGGTTTCGTTAAGCGAGGTAAGTACCCCGGAAAATTGTAAATCAGCGGCTCCATCTTAAAACCCCGGCGGGAAGGCGTGTTGAGCCCCAGCGTCATGAAAACCGCGCGCCCGCACAAATGTACGGTGCTCTCGCCCAGGTAGCGGACGATGATAAGGAGCAATCAAGTTTTTGTTTTTGGGGCCGTGTCGAAAACGAATGAGTGCAGCCTTACGTTACAGCGCGTTGCAAAATGATAGAGAAAAAAGGGGGAACGGGATGGGGATCAACGAAGTTGATAAGCGTTGTTCATCACCAGCTATCCCAGGTTCTATCCATCCGGATGCCTCGCCATGCCCGTGCCTGCGCTCAACTCTGTCCCACGCTCACGAGCCAGAACGATACCGTGATTTATACCTCCGGCTCTAACCCCGGAGGCTTTTGGGAGGGTGTGAGGGGACGTGCGATCTCTTCAGTCATCTTCCGGTCGGGGTGTAAATCTTTGTTTAATGCACGCCACAGCGTAAACAAAGAAATACTGGCCTGCCTTTTTGAAAAGCGGTCTATCATTTTGCAACGCATCCCATGCCACTGTCGGAAGGCTTCCGCTTCTGTGCGGAGCTTTAGACTGGATCCCAGCTGGCTGTGTTGATATAGACGCAAGCGCTTCAGGGTTTAGTTCGCCGAATTTTACGTCACCCATGATGATGGTCGACGGACTAGAAGTATCTCGAACACTTCTCCAGTTCTTTTCAGTATCCCTCCTCTGCTGATATCAGCATGCGGGGACGAACCCGATCCATTTATGTTCCCTGCCCCTTCTCGCCAGCTCCCGTTTCTCTCAACGACATTCATGAACGCAAAGGGTGCTTGTCTGGCATGCAGGTAGGTGTGTCAGATCCTGTCGCCTCCCTCCCAAACCAACCAACGTTTCGTGCGATCACAGGACCGGGAAAGTGGTGAGTTGTGCCATATCTCCTCCAAGCTGCACGCCTGAGCAGTCCTGCTCGCGGTTGGCCCTGCAGAGGTGCATCCCGGGCCCTGGTCAACGCTGTGAACGATGCACGATGCGAGAGTCAAAAGAGTGCGTTTACAAGGAAACCAAGAAGCGAGGGAAAGGAAGGACCCTTCGTATGGGGGAGGCGTGCAAACGTTGTCGGTCAGCGACCCTACCGTTGACCGACATCGAGTGAGGACGCTGACATCAGATCCCCCACCCACAATTGCAGCGTAAGGAAGAGGGTGAGTGATCAGATTTATTTCCAGGCACAAATGCGCCGGATGAGCTCAGATACAAACATAATCACGCCATAGAAATGCGACGCCCGACGTCCGTGCACAACATGCATTGGCGCGGACAGGGCCCTTGAATGCGAATACAAAATCGTTGGCGCTAGGCCCCGTCCTCCTGACCATTCCCAATTATTGTTCCGGAATGTACCTGATCCTTCAGGTTCGAGGGATGTCTCAGCACAAGAGCGCTGGACTGTTGGGGAAGCGATTCCAGAACTTTCTGCCAAAACACCCAACGCTACCGTTACTCAATCCGCGCTGAAAAAAGTTCCGCCCGCTCCTACATTCCTTCACTCCCTCAGCCGTAATAGCCCACCATCCTGTGTGGTGTTCCCGAAGCTCGGTTCCAAACGAACCCCCGCGTCTCCAGAGCCTCGGATACACGCGCTTCACGAGGCGAATACAGATGAACCTTCCCGCGTTATACTTCCACCAATTTCTGTTCTGCTGTCAACCATACCCCACAGGATTCCGCCTGGACCCCATCTCACATTATCGCTCCTGGGAGCTGAACGACTCCAGCTTTCCGATACAGCAATGGGGGAGCTAGACATGAAGTTGTATGTATCTAGAGTCTACTAATCGCCGATGAATCTAATCCTTTCCTGTTAGCCGGTTAAGGATCCTGTGCAGGCTGAACAAACTAGGGATCCGCTTCACTTCCGAGAAACAACAAGCGTTGTTACGCGGCGATACTTCGGGGACCATTATCAACCCGTTCTTTGTACACGCTGCTCAATCTCTGGGGATGCACTTCTGTGGCGGTATGGATAATTCGCCCGCCATGATTCGACTCCAAGCGAAACACATTCAGACATCTTTGGAATCGCTCGTGGACATCTTCGAAGGACATGATTGGCAGCTCAGAGCGCAGGTAGCGCTCTGGGTGTCGGCTGGATCCATAATCCTGCGAATGAGTGACTTCACTCACGCGTACATCCGGAGGAGCTGCGAGGCCGTTAACACAGCGGGACTCCAATTTATCCCGACGTATGGGCGACCGCCAGAATTCTCCGAAGTTCTTCACGAGAAGCTATCGGTTCTCTCTCAGATCATATATTTCGAGAATTTCTCGTTCCTAACATGTGGTGGAGTGGAACCGACAATGACGGCGAGGATCGAGGGGGAATTCAGACACAGGCTCCAGGTACGACGTGCCATCTCGTCATCATTTACGTTGTGTGTTCAGTATCCCCTACAGGAAGTCTATCCGGTATTGTTCAAGATCTGCCCATTGACCATGCGCACACAAACCATTTTGCTGGTCAGAGACACGGTGGTCACACTCGACCTTCGTCCCGCCGATGGTTAGTATCGTTTCTTCCCCTCTTACCGCACTAACCATCAATTACGTTCCGTGGTTGCTAGAGTTCCGACTTGGCATCTGGAGACAATCGTGCGATCAGCTTGTTTCTCTTTTAGACAACTACTCCCGGGCCCTGCTATTCAATCTACGAAGGTTTCAAGAGCTTGGGGACAACAGCGGCGCAGAGATAATCAGGAGCTGCTGCGTCAATTGCTTCGCTCATCTTGCTGTCCTATGCGAGACACTCTGTCAGATGGAGCCTACTCCTCAGACAGAGTCAGACACCCTCTGCGATACGGCGTTGGAACAGCTGGGTCAGCTGGCCCAGGATACGCGCATGGAGGAATACACCCGTCTCGATCTGCTGCTCGGGGTGTGTCATCCTGCGACAGCCGGATAAACACCGCTGACTAATTCTACGTAGCGATCCTGGAAAAAGGCGTTGGAGGTTTTTGACGCTCGTCTCACCGACGTCCCTGTCGAGCACGGTACGAAGTTGCGGCAATGGAGGGAAACCGTCGCAGAGGTCCATTCGGATTTTGCGGCGAAGCTCCCGACCGCCGAACACGCAATTCTCACTTCGCGTGCTCGCCAGTTGGATGGACGTACCGAAGGATCGCGTTATCCGAATATGATGCTTGCTTCGGTGAGGCAACGCTATGGGTTACCGTAATTGATTACGAGCGCAGAACGTATAAACCTGTGCCGGCATTTTTAGAGGGGAAAGTCTCCTTTAAACACCCGTCTCGCTTTGTCCCCGTCATCGCTTTCACTTTGGTTCACCTGTTATTTCTCTCCAATCACCGTGGCGATTCACTATGTAGCCCTTTGTGAGAGTTTGGTTCCGGATGTAGGCACAAAGCAAGGATTTGTTGGTTAAGAGCACTCACCTTCGGTTTAAAATCCACGTCTTCCCCGTACACCGTGACTGGAGCATTGAGGCAGGATGGGAACGGTCACGTGCAATTGAGCACCTGTCATGTGCATCTCACGCTCGGCATCTACCGCGCACACCTGACCCCGAGCCAACCGCCACACTTTGTAGGAAGCACCTCCTATCATGCGTCTAGATGATCTTATCGCGTTATCTCGGTCGGTTGACACAGTAACAATACCTTTGAAATCCGCTAAAAGTTTCTAGACCCCAAACATTTGCACGCAAACCCACGCAGTCTCGGCTCTCTTCGGTCCGTTCTTGAACGCAAACAGGTCTGCTGCATCGTATAAATACGGCTTACAACGGAAGCTGCTTACCTCAACCCCCTGCGGACATGGCGGCTACCACACCCCTTCGCGAGGCTTTGAACCAAGGAATCTCCTCCGGGAACCTCGTCGACACCAAGATCATCTTGTATTCACATAGGGACTCCTCCGGCCGTGTCTGTCGACCAAAGGCACTCTATACCAATAGCCACATCCTGAAGTCGGTTCCTTACTTTAATGACCGTGGGTCCACCGCCACACTCGATACCACTCGCGCAGAACCTGACAGTATCATTTTCAAAGTCCTCTTCGGAAGTTTCACAGAGGCCCAGTCGAAAGACTTCAAGGAAGCAATTGACGAAGATGAGCCTGGGGATGACTACGACTATTTGTCAGACAGTGACCTCGAAGACGACGAGGATGAAAAGGCCGCCTTGTTCAAGCACACAAACAAGTCGGAGGTTCACCCATTCGACCCGTTTGCGATTCCCGGCGAGGACAAGATTGCCTGTGAGAAACATGAGGAACACGTTGAGAAGGGGAAGGTTGTCAAAATCCCAGACATGGCGTTCGTAACGTGAGTGCAAGTCAGCAATCTCTTCGGCGTTTTTTTTTGACATCGTTACAGATTCCAAGCGTTTCTAATGTATCTCTACACCGACACGATAGAGTTCGCGCAGTTTGGGTCCGAAGAGAACCGCAGATCTCGAAGTGCAGAAATCGTCACACCCTCTGATGACAAGGTCCCCCGACCGTCCCCAAAGTCCATTTACCGACTCGCGGACAAAGTCTGTAACCTGGCCTCCGCAATATATTCAGAAAATCCAATGTCTGACAAATCCCCACCGTAGTATGACATCCCTGGGCTGAAGACCCTGGCTCTGGATCACATAGGCAGTGAAGTGGCAAAGTGCGACATCGTCGAAGAATCATTCAGCAGATTCGCATTCCGGTAAGCGACCCGCATTACTGTAGTTGACTATATGCCGACAGAGAGGCGCAGATATGACGAGATAAGGAACCTATACATCGACCGACTCGCGTACACCTGGATGGAGGCCTCGACGGCGGAAACGACTCGGGCCAATGTCAACAAAAGGATCGACAGTTTCGTCGAAGGGGATCTCGAGCATGCGACGGAAATGCTCTCCGCGTTGTGGGAGATTTCAAACAAAGATGGTCGTATCGGGGCCCCTTCGAACACCCCACCGGCTGTGAGTCCATTCCGGTTTTGCCTTCTTTCCCATGTTATGTGGGCGTGCTTACTTCACACAATCAGGCCCCGCAGGTCACTAGCCCTGCTCACTGGGCCTCTGTGAAGATCGCACTCATCAAGTCGATTCGTGAAGGGGTCTTCTTTGACAGGAAATATTGGGCTAGATACTCGAAGGCTGGGGATGTCTTGAAGCCCGTTTACTTTTCAAGCACAATCGTTGGCGATAAGGCACAGCAACTGAGCAAATGTGCGTCGAGATTCGGATACGGATTTACTGAAGTGCTGAGGGTCGCCAGTGGTCAAATACCTCAACTTGAAGGGTCGACGACCGCTCATGAACGATCTAGAAGGGGATCTTAACGTCGAGAGCGACTGTGAAGGGGACTTTCTGGAAGTCGAGGAAGAAAAGTCAGAGGTAAAAGAGAAGGAAGAACAAGCTCGTGCGGTCCTTATCACGGGGTCATTTTCAGCGTACGTGGACCTTCCCGTCCTGTCTCCGCCTGGAGAGAAATGACGGCTCCCCAGCTGGAAATCTCTGTTCTTCCATCGCTGCACAGATCATATCTCGTTCGCTCCCCTCAAATCACAAGGTGTCGCCTCTCGTTCAAACCACATCCGCGAAAATACAGTGGTGGCAGTACCCCCTCCCTGCTCTCCGAAAAGCATTTACGTTCTGGCGAGCTTGGTGAGGCAGTCTTCAGTTGAGCGTCTTGGGCAGGGCACTGACGTACGAAACCAAGCTTGGGATTCAGCCCCTTTGTGACAGTGCCTTCGCAGACATCGAAAGCAAAGTGTCTCTGGACAACGTCGTGGACGAGGTTTTCTCGTGGGTCACCGCTGGGTGGGTTCCGTAGTTTTCTCTGACCGTGGAGTCAATGATCGCGACCTAACGTGATCGTTCAGTCATGAGAGGATCATGGAGATGCAGTGTGACCTTCTGGTTTCAAACTTCAAAGATCCGAAAACGATTGGGTTTGTGAAAGATAACATCAAACGGATCTCTGACGGGTCTTCCTCCCACTGTGCTGGCGCGCTGAAACTTGGGTTGAAGAAGGCTTTCGAGAAGAATGGAGGCGTGAAGTTGCAATGCTCCTACAGTGGTTGCCCATATTATAACAGCCATGTCCCATACTTGTCTGTTGGGTCCACCTACTACTGCCAGACGTGCACCCCTCACGGCTGGAACCACTGGCTCCGGTGCGCTGGTTGCGGGTGCAGTAGGACTGGTGCTTATTCGGTATGCCAAAACTGTAAAAAGATGTTTATATAGATGGATGGGGCGAAATTCATTACCTAGTGAATGTTGACCGTACCCAGTGTAACTATATGTGAAACCGTGACGCAACAGATAGTTCTCTCGCCCTGTACAATGGCTTACCTCTGGTATTCGTGTTGCAAATAGTTTCTGATCGTGAGTTGGGTTTTATGCCAGTATTGCACTGGGGGACAGATTGTCCCTCCTATCATACCTCTGCGTGTGGACGGTGCTCCCGGCCGTCTCTCATTGTGAAACAAAGTTCGATCCCACCCCATAGTTTGGATTCAAGGATATCCGGTGTCATCAACCCATCGATCATCGACACCGGCGAAGTGCTTGGTTTCAGACGATCCACCAATGCTCCTAAAAAGTCTTTGAGCACTAGGTTTGTCGGCCCGGACTGGGTTTCGTGGGGATGAAGATACGGAGGACGACCATGGCGAATACACGACCTCATGCACCGAGCGATGCAAGTTTTCTCCAAGTAAAGTTCAAAGAGACCGAAATTATCCAAATATGCGACGTCCACCGTTAACAGCTTCCAACTTGCTGGCTGCCATTCGTTGGGCCTCCAACTTTAACCCCGTAACTGCAATTCGAGCTGAATCAATAGAATTAAATTACCCTCTATTGTAGCACCCTCCATTGTAGTTTTGCGCGTCTCTCTGGGTTGCGCTTGGTTTTTGGTACACACGAGATGTAAACACGTTCGAGGCTTACCAATTTCAGTGTCCCTATCCCTTTCCCTCTCCCATCAATTCTGTTCGTCTGGGTTTTACCTCCCATACCCCAGAAAGGGGAAGTCTCTCAGTCATCATAATCGTATGTGTCGTCCCAATCGCGTATCCACATCGGCCTGAGTCTAAGCCACTGGATACGCCCAATCAATACGTTTACGTCAGGGCCGACCATTAACCACGTACCATAAGATCCTTGGGGGTATGATTGAGCGGCCGTTCAAGCCACCACTCGATCCTCTTCGGTGTCCCAAACGCTGCCTCGAGAGCTTCGAGCAATACTGTGTATGGGTCGCTGTAGTCAAATCCCTGAGGGATTTGGTAGTTAGACACCAGGGCGAGCATCCAAGGCCGTCCCTTTGTATCACACTCCTCGACAGTGACACGATGTAGAGGATACGAAGAGTCTGGTACGGTGAAACCGCAGATTTCGGAAAGGTGGCGCGCAACCACGTAGTAGGTATTGTAGTCTCCATCCCCCCTGACGGACAAGCCGAGGTGTCTGGCGAAGTGAACGACCTCCTCGGTAGTGAGGGGGATGCCGAGAAAGAACAGGGGTGGAAACCAGCGCAGCTTGCCATCTGGAATGTACTGTGGAGGGAGGGAGATTGAATCCCATGGCTGGTGGCTTTTTATGTAGTCCCGTGTGAGCGTCTGGTTCCGTGTAAACGCGATGCAAGGATTCAACCCGTTGACAAGAACTCGAAGACTCACCTTTGGCATGAAAACAATATCATCCCCATCCACTGTATATTCAGGGGAGCGCCTGCCAGAGACGTCGAGTTGGCCAACGTCAGTGCAGAGATTGTCGACTGTGGTTTCAGGAGCCATGGTGTAGCGAAGGTCCCACGCTTCCGATGGGGTCATTAGGGAACGGTCACGTGAGGGTGATCTCAACCGCAATTGTCCGGACAATGGGTCTGATGCGGACTGCCGTCTACTACCATCGTACTTTCCTTGCGGGATCTCGGATAATGCAATCACGGGTCGCCGCTTACTTATCAATCCGACCCCCTGGCCATGTACTGGTTCTAGATCCTCGAAATGACCTTCGCTGGAGACACCGTGACGTCTGATTACCTTGGATGTTCGACACATACTCTACACCCCGTTGGAGATAAACGGTTACACCCACCTCTCACAGTTTAACCTCCCCTCCCCACTCCCCGCCATGCCTAATTGGAGTTCTGTGGAGTCCTCCGAGTTCAGAAGGACCAGCCATCGTCTAGGGATTCGACCAGAAGACGACTTTCTGGCTCAATCGCCGTCAACCCCAGAAAACAGCATCAAAACTCTTCAGGTTGCCAACGAGTATTCCTCTCAGTACCCTTTCCAGAGATGCGGGCGTTCACATCGACGGGGGAGCTGGTCCCCTCACCAGCTCTCTCAGCCACATTCGCATACACCGAATGAAACCCGTCACCCGTTACCAGACCCAGAAGTCGCGTCCTTAGTAAACTCGTTTTTTGATACATCGTTTCCACGAAAACCTGATGGGTTGTCATGGATCTCCATTGTACCCTACCCCTGCGGGCTGTAAAAGTGGGATAGGGAGCCTTATAAATGGTGTTAACGGAACGATCGTCCGAGTTATCTACAAATGTATCGTATGGCATACGGGTGAATGGTCAATCAACGTAACCACAAGGAACCAGAAGGATGATAAAAAATATCCGAGAAATGTAGGACGAATGCATACGTAGTGGGGGGAGGCCGGGGCGGCAGCACAGACCGCCCGGCGCATCCCGCCGTCCGGTGTGAACGTGATGTAGGGGGGATGTGAAGTAAGGGTATCTAAATCATTTAAGCGATGGATAAAGTATAAGGATCGTCTAAGCGACGATAATAGACGAGTAATGCACCGTGAGGCACGGGCCAGAAGTAGGAATAGCGATAAAGAAGAGAGAACAGGGCGGAATCGGCAAGAAATACGCGTGAACACGCGTCCAAAACAAGACTTTAAGAACGACGGGGGCCCAACCAAAGATGAACAGAAGACAAATGGCAGACAGAGACAGAGCGCATCTACAGGCGGAAAGCAAAGCACAAGATGGATGGGAGCGTCAGGAGGAGTATATGATGCACATAGTGTTAGGAGAGTAGGACGGATGCGTTTAAGTGGTCGTTCTTGCAGGAAACATCAGTGGAGCGACAGTGAATGGGTGGGTAATAAACGAAAGCGTGGTACGATAGCAGGGGAAAGGGTGATCGATAATCTTAGTGGGGGGGACAGAGAACGAGCTGGCGGAGCTAAGAGGTGCAGGTCGGATTGATTAGGCACTCGTGTCCATGGAGTCATCGTCACCCCACGGAATCTTGTAATCTCCACTCTCTTTTTGAGCCTGAGAGTAGAGTTTCTCGCGCTTGATCTCATCAGGACAGAGGTTCGCAAGATTCACGAGGGCTTCAACAAGCTAGAGGAGGACGGAGGTTCCGTAAGTAAAGGTGCTCAACTGGAAAGTCCCGTTTGAGGCGAAATTGCTACTCACCAACGGTCTAAGTGGAGCTAGTTCATCTTCGCCGATCGTAGAAGGGTCAGCGCTCTTGGCGTGCTCAAAGAATTTGATGGCTGGAGCGAAGAGGAACTAGTCAGCGCGAAGAGAATTTGCCCGGGATAAACGAAGCGAACCAGTGGCCAGCTCCTCACGGGCCTCCGCCGCCTGCGGCGAGCTGAGGATGGCATCGTCCCCTCTTTCCATAGCGCCCTCGCATTCCTCGATCTTGGACGCAGCCATATTCAACCAACACCTTCCCCTAGAAAGAGCAACCCTTGTCGACCATTCTGTGTCCGTTCCAGAACTTGATTTCGAAACCTGGTTGAAAATGGAATCGGCCCAAAGCGAGAAGCGGTGGCGGTCTTCCGGGGAGTCCAAACGTTCGGCTACCCCGAGGACCTCCGAGGCGATCGCGAACAACTCCCCCGCGCGCGAGAAGTAAGGTCCAGTGGTTAGCGCGCACTGTCGCGAATCGCCGGTTGATGTGGGAACGCGCCTCGGCATGTGAAGGATGCCACGGGAAAATTGATCCATCGCGAGAACCATCAAGTCGTGCGCGGAGGCAGAAGTCAATGTCATCCTCCTCGTCACGGGGGGACGCCTCGATGCTATCGCATGAAAGGGAGAGTCGGGGGACCAGTCCGGTTCGTCCTCGGCTGTAAAACACGCCTGCGAGTTGAGACAGTCCAATTTCCCCTGAGCAGCCTTTATTGAGCGAGTTATCTTGACATCTGCGAGACAAACCAAAGTGCGCCCCCAAACGACGGCCATGCGCCAGTCCTCAGGAGCATCAGACATCTTTGGATCGGTCCGACTAGGCAGATTCTCGCCCGTCTCGAAGACGTCAAGCGCCGCCAACCAATACGCTGTCGGCGATGCGGATTCCCCCTCTAGCGCCAGACTGGGATCATGCGCGATCAGGTTACCAAACAAAAACAAGGTGATTCCAAGGATCGCGTGGAACGCGGTTGGTTGTTCCGTAATCAAATTGGGGCTGTCAAATAAGAAAACACGTTGGAACAAGTGGGTGAAGACAGGAACTCAGTGGGAATTTGACCTTGATTTCTTCGCCTCGCTCGGAACCGGAGCCGGTTCTTCCGGACGCGTCACACCCTTTCCCTTTTGAGAACCTTGTCCTCGAGAGGGGCTGTTGTTCCCCGAGCGCTTGGACGACTTTTGTTCAGGCGAAGGTGGGGGAGGAGGCTGCATTATGAGCTCTGAAGGGTCAGGGTAGAAGAGCAGGAACCTATGGCATTCGTGGATTACAGCGCGCAGCAACGGCATTGCCTCGACGGCGTCCGTTTCTGGGGCTTTCCGTACAACAGATCAGTGTCTGAATGGAGCACGCTAAGAGAGAAAGGAGTCCGAAGAACACCACATGGGGGTAGCTGGAAAATGTTCGGGACGTGCTTACCGTTGTATTGTTCGGAAGCCTTTGCAAAAAGTTCCTTGATGTCGTGCCAATCCTCATAGGTGCACACCTGTCCGGTCGGGTGCCTTCCGTGGGTAGCAGTGGACGAAGAGTTGGACATCTTGAGACGTAGTCGCTCTGAGATCACAGAGAGTCTGTCTTCTTCATCCGATTGTGGGCTGGGGGGCGGAGGGGCGGAGGGTGTAGAGGAAGGGGTGGGAATAATGGGCTCTGGGTGTGATGTGACGGACGGATGGTTCTGTAAGACGCCGGTACAGTTGGCTGAGACCCTCCGCCTCTTACGGCGAGGATGTAAGGCAGGACGCGATTGGGACTGGCAGATTGAGGGTGAAATTCGTTGTGTCGAGCGAGGGTCAGTCGAGGCGACAATCGATACATTTCTCTCATCGACCCATTCGCGAGGATGCGGAACGGGTTTGTTGTGGTGGCTTGAGGAACCGCGGGAACGCTTGAGATGGTTCCCCCTTGGAATGGTCATTGGAACGTGCGAGGGGAATACGGCCAACAACATTAGAGAGGGATCATCCACGGTCAGGGAGAGAGAGAGGGAGAGAGAGATGGATGAAATCCGTAAATATGTAAATGCCATCGGGTAGATCTGTGTATTTGGTGCTACTTAAGTGTATCAGTGGACGAGAACACAGGGCGAGTCGCTCTTGACCGTTGACCCTTACCATTGTTACCGACGTCAGTTTCCGGTTTCAGTTTCCGTCCATCGCCCCGTTCCAGACCCAGAGCCTAGACCAAATCACCTCCCCGCCGGCATGGGTCTGCACTCGATCAACTCTTCGGCGCTCTCCCATCAATCCCAGTGATTGCACCCTATGATGCAGATGGAGCAAAATCCGCGCGGCGTACAACTCTCGGGGGCCCTCCACCCATAACAACCAGGCTCGTTGCAAGCTCGGGCGTCCACCAATTGCAGCCGAAAGGCGGTAGCAACAACGATTGGTAAAGCGATCGATCAACAATGTTCCACTTATCAGACGGCCCCCGACGTTGCAGCCGCGGAGGGGCGGGAAAGCATACGAAAAACAAGTGCGGAGTTTAGACCGCTGTTTGCTCTGTCAAAATAAACCGACACTCCGCCCCCAGCCTATTTCTCCCGCACAGTTGGTACCCATTTTACTTGTCCCCATTTCTCGACCAAGAAATCTTCCATGTACTGATAGATCTCCCTATTGGCCCCACGCGTTCTGATACCGTGATCACTGGAAATCACGATCAGTCCCGGACAGAAAGCATCCCAAACGAATTTGGCACACCTGTCAGTGAACATCCTGAACCTGAACTTCCTCACTTTCTCCACCGTCAACATATCCAACAGATGGGCCGAATTCAAGAAATGCACATTGTCATCGGCACTCCCATGGGCGAGCAGGTAATTCACGTTATGAAAACCCGTAACGTTCGAGATTGATGCGTTGACATATCCGCCAGGGTTGATGTCGGGAAGGTTCATATAGCGCTCGGTGTAAATAGAGTCTGAATGCCAAGACGCCGCACCGAGGAAACGGGGAACGTCAGTATTGGCTTTACGGGAAAGATAATCAATCCTCTATTTGGGTGGCACCCACCGTATAATCTCCAGCTCGTAACAGGCTAAGACGGGCACATACATCAGGCAACAGCCGAGACAACCAAGGGAGAGAAGAACGCACCGCGACTGCCATGGCAAGTGAATGGATTCCGGCGTTAGCTTCAACAACTTTAGAGCTCATGAATCCACCGTATGACTGGATGGGGGTTTGCTCAGACGGACTTAAAACCCCGGGAACGCGAACACTTACCCATCCCCAGATTCCGATTCTCTTTTTATCCACATAATGTTTCTCGGCCCAGATCCTATCAACACAGCGAGCAATTAGCAAAGTGTGCACTAAACCTGAGCTTCGGGCGCTTACTTTGCTGCGTTTATCTGGTCTCGAGTCTCAAAGAACCCGAGGTTATTTTTCACAGGGTTCCTTAACTTCCTACCCTTAAAACCAGTGCCACGCCCGTCAACAACGACCACGATATACTTGTGGTTCGCGGGCAGGATCGAATTCCAATCTCTGTTAAAGCGGAAGTTGACTTGCTGGGCGCCGGGTCCATTGTACCTGCGGGGAGTGTACCAGAGTTGTGGTAATGGTAACGGATCCATCAGCAGCTCTTAAACGTGGTCACAGAAAGAAACAAAATGTGAGAGAATGTGAAAAGGTTTCCGCCCTGGCACAAAGAGGAGAGTGAATCTTCAAATGCGACGCGCGGGTCCGGTCCGACCGTCGGGGCTCGGACCTCGATAACTCAATCAAAAAAGCACTCGTCCCCCATTAATGTATACTTCCCGTCACCACGGGAATTATAAGTGGCGCGGGCGTGAAAAAGGGCGCAGAACCAAGGTCACTCACAGGTAAAACAACACCGGGTATCTCGTCTTGCCACTCTCGTCCATGTTCGGAGGACGTAACTCAACAGCGTTCAGTTCTTAAATCCGATAAACAATCAAAATCCCATGAAAGGGGCTCGAATGCCTTTCTCACCGTATCCTTCACTTTCGATAGTAGAATGAACGACGGTAGGAGATTCATACATATGCACCGTCTTGTTCAGCGCAGTGTTGGCCACCAATAAGCGCGCACTCGCTGAACAAGACATACATGAGTAAAAACCAAGTGCCAGAGATGCACGATTCCACCCACTTTCGTCCCCAACCTTAATCAGCTTCTGGAACGGTACGTCAGGGCCTTCGTAAGACAACAAATAGAACCCAGCATTGGGCGAGAAGCTCGCGGAGTAGTATGAAGCCACCGAGGTATCAGTGAGCGCAACGGGGCGCTCGACTGCCGTGGAATGTGCGTCTATTGGCACGTGTACGGAGTAGATGTTGCGTTCGATGGATGTTGGGCTTGCGGCTCGGAAGTAGCTGTCGGGTATTTCAAAAAGGCAATCAGTTTGGTCGTCATGATGTGGAAACAAAACAGTGCACATCAAACCCCGAAGCGGATCTACACCCAAAATCCCGTCCGTGACCTCCCAGTCGCCAGTCGTCAAGAACCTCGGAGTACTAGAGTCTACGGGGTTGAAAAGCGCGATGTGGTTGTAGCCTTCCGGTGTCGGCACGATGTCAAGGTACCCCGAAGTGCCGGTATGGGAGAGCTGCTTTGGTATGGGAAGAACGTTTTGGTTCTGGAAGATGGTTCAGAACGCGCGCACGCCACGTACACCCCGGAGAAGCAAACCCACCGAATCAATCCAACCATCGTCGCCTTCCTCTCCATGCTTTCCGAGCTTCCTGACAACTCTACCGCTGACTCTTGCATCCAAACTGTCTGTGGCCAAATCGAAGTAAACGACATGGCCATCCTCTCCTGCTCGGTTGACCTCCTTGATGATCAGCTCCGTGTTTTCAACCCACACAACCTCGAACACGATCCTGTTCTCATCTACGTGTTTCCCGGTCCAGTCCAGCTCGATCGTGTGCTTCTCCGCGTCATCCTCGCCTTTGGCAACCGCGTCCCGATACCTATCCAGTTCAAACACGTGTACGGAAACGATGGGGTTGTGGTATCCGGGTTTCGGGTATTTCATCGTGACGTGGCCAGGGTAAGGAATAACAGCGTTCGAGTCTTGGGTAGGGTTATAGACGGGGAACGTATACTCATCAACCAAAGTCTCATCCAAACGGAGGAACGCGACTTTAGTCGAGTCTGGAGACCACCAAAGCGCAAAGTCCGACGAGAAGACTTCTTCCTCATACACCCAATCCGGAACACCATTGAAAAGTGAGGTATTGCCGTTGGATGTAACACGAATGGGAGATTCGGAAGCGGTCGCAGCAGAGGGGATGACATAAACGTCATTGTTAGCGACGTAGGCGATAGACTGTCCGGTCGGTGACCATACTGCGTAGGCTGTGATAGGTGGTTGGGAGGGGGTAGTCATTGGCCATGTCTCCTTCGCCTCTATATCGTGGATCCAGTAGTTCCCGAAACTCGAGTGTCTCCATTGCTTGAGATGGCCGGTTTTCAGAAGAAGGAGCTTCATGTCTGAAGAGATCTTCCATTCCTCAGCCCAAAGGATGTTACCCTTGTCCTACTCCGGAAGTCAGAAATACACCCCCGCTAAGAAGTAGGAATACTCGCATCCTTGATGTCGCTGAGTTTCACAAGGACCGTTGTAGAATTAGATTTGAGATCGACAAGTTCAATGGTGTTGTCCTCCATGATCGCAAAGACACCATCACCGGCTAAGAACAGAAGATATCGGATACAGCACAAACGCACGAAGGAATAAATTAAGCACCTTCGGGAACCCAAAGCAAACGCTGAATGTCGGGACGGAAGGTACCGTTCAAAATATGGTCCAACGTCACCTTCAGCTTCCCATGAAAAGTGGCCGCCCCGCTATACGTGAACGCAGAAACGATCCCAATCACGACCGAGATCGCCACCAGCGTACCCAACGATATGAGCAGATATCTCAGCGACGAAGGTCGTTTCTGTGTGCAACCAGAAGTGCGGTAGTTGGAGGACTAGGTTTCAGTTTGAGGTTGAGCGGTGAGGACGCACCTTGACATCAGGCTCGGCATATCCAGCACGTTCAATCATCCCCAATGACCGGCTGTTCTCCTTCAGAAGCGATTCGTCCTCGTCATCAGAGCTGGGTGGATCGAAAGGGCCCTCGCCGTAATAAGTCGGGGGTCGTACAGGACCGGAGTGAGTTGATGCTCGTTCGTCGTAGAGGGCGTCCCCGGAGCCCGCGCCTTCCTGGGGTAAAAGTTCATAGTTGGAAGAGGACATCCTTCTCGGCCCCGTCGCGGTGGGTGAGAAGGAAGGTGATGGATAGCCTGAACCTAGGATGGCTGTGGGGAAGGTTCGATCGCGACCGCTTTGATCGCCTTTAGAAACTGAGTGCATCCTCCTATTGCGCCGACTGAAGAAAGAGCTCTTTGGATGGTTCTCTTCGTATCTACATTTCAATTCCACTCTCTCCTGCAGCCACCACAATTCGGTCTGCCGGGCTTTCGAAACCTCCCACACGCGTAGCATTTCAATCTCCATGTGCAGGTCTGGCACAACGTCTCCTCTCCGATTTCCCGCACGAACAACGGCCTACCCTTCTGCGAACAGTTTGAATTAGGACACTGCAGCGTGGGTCCTGTCGGAAATTCTGTTTCAGCGGTTTCGGTGTTGGGGTTTCTGCGTTTCTCCTCGACTGCCATCCTGAAACCAAGACTCAAAGCGGTATAGCGATGCGGCGTTTGACCACCTGCGAGACCACGAATCTGTTCTTCTGCTGCTGTCGCGATGTCTTTGTTTCTGGATGACGATACCAAGAGCCGACACTGCATTTCGCGGACTCTGGGCAACCTATTATATATTATGGTTCACGAGGTTGTCTGCAGGTCAATGGCAATTTGTGGAGCTCACCGAGCGGTCGACTTGGAAAAAGCTTCTCTGACGATGTTCGTCGCAGATGTTTTTGCAGTCACGTCTTCAAGTGCGATGCTCTCAAGGTGTAAAAAACCTAACTGATGAACGTCAATACACGGAGATGCATCTTCGAAAGAAGGATCAGGCACCTTTCCGGCCACATAGCAAATAGACTTGGGCGAACACAGAACTGGACCGTGCGATCTCGAGTTTTCTCCCACATTGTGCGTGCGTGTTTCCAATCCTTGCGACTTTAGGGGAGCAAACTTGACACTCCCAGTATAAAGAAAGAAGAACAAAGCTCTCCAACTGTGTCCTCGTCAGATAGTTATCATCGCGATGATAGATAGATCGCAAAGAGTAGCTCGCTCACGTCGGAAACGCCCCAGTGGAGAGAGTGGCGGCCAGTCCGGGTTTCGATTCTTGCTCCGAGTGGCTTCCTGGGTCCTCCCGAGCAGAAGCTATCGTCCCTTCCATCACGTCTTCATAATCACTATCCGAATCACATTCATCCTCCGAGTACTCGGCTCCGCCCTTCCTCGGATCTCTTATCACTTGAGGCATTTTGGTAAAGTGGGAGGTGTGCATGCATGGAAAGTGTCTTACGGGTGTTCAATGTGGGCTCTGTGTCTCCGAGGACAATGCTGGATATATGGATCGGCGCTCGCAGTCGACCGGAACCGTCCCGTTTTGCCAAATACCTACGGTCGCAGAACGACCCTTGTCGAATAGATTTGATTAGAGCGATCTTCAACGGCGCAGATCCCACCCCCAGGAAGTGCTCCCAGAACTATCCAAATATATTAGGATCAACCATCCCCGAAAAAGTTGGAAACGAACGAAACCAAGACCAGTCCGACGGGGGGTGCTGACGGTGCTGCCCCCGCTGTGGGTTACGGCTTTCCATAAAGACGAGAACGCTTCGGAGGCGTGATCGATCTCGCCTTCCGCAAAAGCCTGTAGCCTCTCATCCAACTGGTCTTGCATCTCTCCTGAGTCGGCCTTGGTAAGAGTTGATGCCAGGTTTCCGACGTGCATTTTGAGTATCTCAGGGTAACTGTGATATTGTTTGTGTGTCAGACAGCAGTTAAATCTCCTAGTGCTGGAACGTACTGAGAGGAGAATCTGCTGAATGTCTCTCGCACAGCATCGCATCGTTCGACCCCTTCTCTGATCTCTTCCAAGGCCAAGGCCTTCAATGCCGGGACATCATACTGCGCAGTTACGGTGAGCTGGAAAGGTTGTGCGATGCGACGCGAGAAAAGATACCTTATCGGCAAGGCGGTAAATGGATTTTGGCGAAGGCCGAGGAACGCAATCTGGGGCAAGAGAGACAAGTTCAGCAGCCCGAGTTTTTCGGTTGGCTTTGGACCCGAAAGGCGCGAAATCGATATGATCCGTGTACAAGTAGAATAGAAACGCTTGGAAACTGGGGATGTCTGTTGGTTGGCGGTAGGCATTGGACATGAGTGAGCATACGTTATGAAGGCCACATCCTGGACCTTGATTACTTTTCCCTCTTTCATCCTCTCCTCGTAGTAAGCGGGCACATGGTCCTCACCACTGTTCAACTCAATGAGAAAAATCAAGGGATGGGGGAGACCGGAAGTACCACATCATGTCCTGAGGTTTATCATCGGCGGTACTATCATTATTTGATTCTGGACCATCATTCTCGTCGGAGGTAAAACAGAAGGGATCAAATGGGTGCCCCCGAAGAAGAGGCAGCGGTTCCTCTGTTGGTTTAAGATCCTCCGCATCTTCCAGATCGCTATCGGAGTCATAGTCATAGTGTTCGGCAATCGCGCCCTCATCTGAGGTATCATCATCCAGATCTTTGGTGGCAGCCTCAGAGTAATTCCCAGAAAATACTGGAGGGGATCTGAAGTAAGCATGCGGAAACCAGCCACACTCAGAGGGAGACGTACAATCGTTGAAGTATGGAACAGATTTGAGGACCACGCTGTTGGTGTAGAGTGCCCTGGGTTTGCATACGTCCCCTGCGGAGTTACGGTGAGAGAATAAGTAGATTTTCGTGTCTGCAAAATGGCCAGACGCGATAGACGCATTCAATGCCTCTCGGAGAGCGAGTGTGGAGGCCATCAACACTGTAGCAGCGCCGCCTATATAGAGTTGTCCTGCCTAGGCTGGAATCCAGCCTCAAGTTCAGAGGGGAGCAGCTCTGAATTGAGGCTGGGACTCAACCGGTAGTCTTGGCTGGAGGTCGTCTTTTCACCTATCGGCCGGGCTGCCGAAACTCCGACCTCCCATGTGTGCCCTAGCAGGATCTCAAAGATCTCGGACGGAAGCGACCGTCCCACCCAGTAAATCCTGCATTACGTAATCCCCTAAATACACCATCTAACTTGACCACCTCTTCATGATGCCCGTTGCCCCCGCCAACCACTTTTCACTCAATAACCACGAGCATCGGGTCATCAACGCCGTGCAGCCAGAAGATCTCAGATATATCCTCTGCTATGTCTTCCATGAAATGGCAATGAGGTCAACCGGTTCCCAACTTACCGCGAGAGGAACGAAGACGTTGCAGACGTTTTTGGCGTCACTCGTCTCCGAGGCTCCAATATCAGTCAACCCTTACCACCGAGGCCAGCCTACATGGTCAACGGAATGAAGGCTTTCCCTAAACCTGCAGCGGACGTTTTTGTCACCGTCCAGGGGAACGTTTATTTGGGAGAATGCAAACACACCGTCAAGGCCGAGACGCGAGGAATGGACGAACATTCCTAAGGTTTCTGTCAATGGTGACAGGGCTGCGTGTGCTCTTCAAACCCTAAACTATTTCCAACAACCGGTGTGGAGACGTCGAGACAACGGAAAGCGAAGGATATGGCGATGGACATGGCAGCTCCAGCCCCTCGATCTCCTGTTTACATATTCAGACATTGTTCGTAGAAACGAGGGCAAATGGACACTCCCGGTCAGAATAAACACTCACTAGTCCCAGATTGCACATTGTTCACGTCTCGTACGAGCTGATAATACACTGCCCCGGTGTCCTCGCTGGAACTGAAGCACAATGTCTCAGTTGTTGGTGTAGGTGACAGGTCGAATGCCGCCGTAAGCGGAAGGTAATACACAACCAGTTTCATCACAGCGGACGGATTGCGGGTGCAGTGGTAGACGCAACTACATACACGAGATAATCAGCCCGAGTAGTTTCGAAACGATGATTACTCACATAGAATACCCAACCGCTTCCTCCCTGTCCTTCTGAATACAACATCGACAGTCGCTGAAATGATGGTTGGGCCATGTGCAACTTGCGATCGCCGGAGGAATCGCGGTGGGAAGGGCCCGGTGAGAAACCAGCCGCGTGCGACTTGCGACCACCAAAGGAATTGCGGTGGAAAGGGCGTGGTGAGGGAGTGTCGACGTAGACAAACGGAATGAGCTGGGGCGGAGACGGAGGCCATTGGGGCAGCGTGACTCTCAAAATTCAAAGTCAGCCGCGGCAATGACGATGCCGCGTCTGGCAATCTCCGAAATGACGACCTCCCGCCAGAGGTTCGAGTTCAGGACAAGCCTAG
>Ga0307515_10002032_pt1 | contig 44708 bp, 44 predicted proteins | sample 17_EM_MG_FD_194513 | JGI IMG/M metagenome (GOLD analysis project Ga0307515, IMG submission 194513) | Populus trichocarpa ectomycorrhiza microbial communities from riparian zone in the Pacific Northwest, United States - 17_EM | ecosystem: Host-associated > Plants > Roots > Unclassified | place... | reverse complement strand
CCTTTTAAGCACATTGAATCTCCTTAGATTTCTATCTTAGGTGTTTCTTAATTCATAGGTTGTAAATTTAGTTCAAATCAAACACAGATTTCAAGAGATCTGCATTGGTTCTCTTTGGCACTCTATAAACATATCTAAAGGTATGATCCATATTGGCCAAGTGTTCTTTCTTTTAGACTTTAAACCCAAGTTTGTTCATCATAGCAAACTTATCTTAGGAAAACTGATGGGATTAGAAAAATCAACACCATAGCAATTATAAACCAAACACCAAGCAGTTTACCTTAGGTAAGACATACTAAGGGTGCTAAAACCTTCCCTTTATGCAACCAGTCCCTTACCTTAGAATCTCTGAAGACCAATTAGGGTTCCTAGTGACCATAATACTAGGTGGCGACTCCTTTTTTTCACAAAAACAAAGACCCCAAAATCAATTCCCCGCCACGGGAAAGGTCGTCGCGACGTCGAGCTCTCGCGAGGGTGCGACAATTTTCATCATCTCACGAAGATCATCACTAGATGACGATCCCATAACATTGGAATTGGAGTTTAGGAATGGAGGGTGTTGTCTCGCTTGATAATTCTGTTGGGGCTGAAATCCATGGGGATGGAACTATCGACCTTGATTACCTTGTTGAGGCGGGTTCCCATAGCGTAAGTTTGGATGATCTCTCCATCCGGGGTTGTATGTATTGGAAAAGAGATCATATTTATGTTGGGGTTGTTCGTTGAATCCTCCATCAACTACATGAACCTATTCAATGTAATCTTCTAGCATTGTTGGGCACATATCAGAGGTATGTCCTTGTAAGGAACATATGTTACAAACTTTCACCTCATTTACTCGTTTGTTTGAGAAGTCTTCACGGGTGCCAAACTGTTTCGAGTTGGTTGCCATGTTTGAGATCAATTGGCATGTAGCCTCGGGTGTCTTATCTACCAATGCCCCTCCACTTATAGCATCAATGATACTACGATCATTTGGCATCAATCATTCATAGAAATATTGAACAAGCAGCTGATCGGGTATTTGATGATGAGGGCTATGAATGCACAATTGCTCAAAATTTTCCCAATACTCGGAGAGTGTCTCGCCATGAGATTGCCAAATCCCACATATTTCTTTCCTTATGTTGGCAACTCGAGATGCTGAGAAATACTTCTCAAGGAAGATCTTCTTCATGGCATTCCAAGTTCCAATGGAACCTAGGAGAATAGAGAAAAGACATGTCTATATTGCCCTTTTTAAAGAGAAAGGGAAAGGTTTCAACTTAACCAGTTCTTCATCAACTCCATTTGGTTTCATGCCAACGCAAACCATATGAAACTCTTTGAGATGAGTATGAGGATTGATTAGTACTTAAAAGTGCATTTGTATCAAGATTTTATATCATCATTTTGCACATGAAGTATCAATAACTCCTTAACTAGAGCATGTTTTATAATAACATGTCTAATAATATAAGATACCTTTAATTTATGGTAAATGTTCATCTTAAATATAGACCTATCACATAAATCAAATGATTGATTGATGAGTTTAACTATTGAAATTGAGAAGACAAAGAGAGGGCTAAGCTTAGGAAAGAGATGCTGGTTCAGTCCAAACTGGAACACCATTCGGTTATTGGATCATAACTGGAGTTGTAGAACTTGGATTTAGGTCTGGTTTATATGGATGAAAATCTAAGACATAGGCCTAAAACTTTCATGAGAGTGCAAGATTCAAAACAATTGTTTTCAAGTTCAAATTGTAGCAACAAAAGAGAAGTCGGAATTTGTCATACAGCCCAGACACTATTTAGTGTTTAGCCCATATTTCGAGTTCTAGAAGTCCAAATGCACCGATTCATTTTTTGTTGAAAAGCCAAGACAATTTCCCAGAACTTTCATGAAGACTATTTGTTCAAATTCTTATGTTAGCAATGATGTTTTCTACAGACAAGAAGATAAGGATTGTTACCAAGTCAAGAGGTGGTCACCCACTCAACAATTAGTCATCAAATCAATAGTTTCGATGAACATTTATCATTGTTTAGTCTTCACATTAATCTCACATCTCAAAGTCCTCTTTAACTCATCACCATCATTATCATCATCAACATCATTATTATTATTATTATTATTATTATTATTATTTATAATTTATATAATTAACCTCCCTGTGGTTCGACCCCGGCCTTGTCAGGTTATTTATTACTTCGGCACTCCTATACTTGGGAGAAAACATCAACTCTTTGATCGTGTCAAGTTTTTGGCGCCGTTTCCGGGGAGGTAAATTCTTGTATAAATTATAATATTTATTTTATTTTTCTTTTATTTAACTTTTGTTTCTTTTATTTTGTTTTTTTCTTTTCTTTTCTTCCTTTTATTCTCTTCCTACACATGCATGAGAGTTTGTTCACGTACATTAAGTGGTAGACTTTTTAGGAAATCCTCATCATTTTCAGAAAATATAGCCGAAGAAGATAATCAGTCGCTTTATAATGAGAATAACCGTGTTAGAACACTTAGAAACCACATGAATCCCACAAGAACAAGTGCACCCTCATGTATAGTTTTCCCTCCTGATGCATCTCACTTCAATTTTAAGCCAGACATTATTCAACTTTTACCTTCTTTTCATGGCTTAGATCTAGAAATCCATACTTACATTTAAGGGAATTTAAGGAGGTTTGTAACACCTATAACGACTTAAATTGTAGCATGAACACCTTCAGATTAAAGCTTTTTCCTTTTTCATTAAAAGATAAAGCTAAAATGTAACATCCCCATATCCGGGATAAAGAAACGATCTTATGTTAACTGATAAACAGAGTGACTATATATATATATATATATATATATATATATTCATGGTATTTGTATTAAGGTCTACCAAAATTTCGATGGAGTCTCCCCTATACTGGGAGGTCCCAAGTTATCGACGTACGACATGTTTACACTTTTAATATACCACATTTCCTAACTCAATTTAACCCAATCATCCTGGGTCTCAATCCCATAAACATAATCATTCATATCAACCACAATGTTTATGATATACATTGTACAACAATTATCATTATGGATGGATAAAGATTCAAGGTAAGGGACTCGTGGGCAAATGCATCAATGACTGTCAGGGCTGGTGTAGGTGTCGCTGACTGCACAAATGATGGATTATGTTAAGGCTCTTAACCATGTTCACTCATTATTTCTTTGGGTTGAGCTGTTGTCAGAGTCTGATTAAAGGTGATCGGTCGATAAAAGGACCTTCACCAGAGGTATTTCTCAATGTTTGCTCGATTAAGTTAGTGAGGCGAGCCACGCTTGTCTTCAGAGGCTCCAACTCTTCTTGAAAATGGGCATCACGATGAGCACTCTTCATCTTCCTTGTTTCTTACTCGAAGTCGAGTGTTGTAGACTCGTAGGGGACCTATATTTCAACCTGTTGTATGTATGTTATTTACCAATGAATTGATGTATGCATATGGATGCAAATGTATATATGTACATGCGCATTAGGGAGTTCATACTCTAAGGATAGGTTTTGGGCCATTACATGATGGGTGGTTTTCTACTTGGTCTCAAAAGGGTCTCATATCTGCCCTCTGACGGTCTTCGTAAAGACAATATAGGGGCGTTGCAAGAAACAGTTAAGGCACGTATGCCCACCATTGCCAAGCAAGCGCTCAGATATGAGTTGGGTGTTTCACGCATTTGAAACCTAGCCAATAGTCATAAGGCAGATCGCTAATCCCCCACCTATTTTATAAGCTTGTGTGTGCTTCCCAAAAATTTAAGACATGTGATGCATAAGGCAATTCTACACAATGCATGAACAAATATGTACAGAAATTAAAGCATGTAAGAAATAAATAAAGAAAATGCATGTTAACAATAGCTTAAGATATTCCAATTTGAAGGTCATGAAAGCAGAGAATCCTATCGTGAGAAGGGTTCTAGCCCGAGTTCGCAAGTCTGATTTGAGGGATTACGGGCTGGTTTGAAGGACCTTTTTTTTACCAAGGATTGAATTGAAAAGTGCTAAAATGAGGGATTTAATTGAAGATGAAATTAGAAGGAAATGGGCTGGTTTTTAAGAAGTTGAAGGGGGGGACTAGATCATTAGAAAATGACAGGAATTCTACCATGCTGGATAAGGAAATACGACTTTGCAGCATGACACTGTTCATTTATGTTTTGAACAACACCCCTCCTTATCTGAAATTCTTTCCTTTTCTCTACACAATCCTTCCCATTTGAAATTCTTTCCTTTTCTCTGCACAATCCTCCTCGTCTGCAATTATTTCCTTTTCTCTGCACAACTATTCCCGTTGGTTTCCATGATTCTCTCGCCTGATTTTTGAGCTGCAGATCATGTTTTTTTTTCTACCTCAATCCAAAGGAAACAGTTGGTGCCTCACGGTGCCAGCTATGGAAGGACATAAAGGAGTCACACCATCCTCTAATTACTGGAAAGTAATCACCAGAATCATCAGAATATTCTGGTTTCCTATTTTGTTTTATCTGATTGTAAGTAACCTGGAATTGTATCCTAGATTAGCGTGTTTTGTTTCCTAAATGGAGCTGCGTATAGGCTATATATAAGCCTCCTCTGCTGACCTAAAAGAGAGGGAGAAAAAAAAAGAGAGAGAGGAAGAGTAACGAGAGAGAGGCAGCCAACAAGAAAACAAAGAAAGAGCAAGAAAACACAGAGGGAAGAACGTCCATTCCACCAGCACATCACACCTTCATCATCGTCTTTGCTGTCTCCAGAGAGAGCATCGACAAGAAGAAAAAGATAGAGACCAACACCAGCTTTGCAAGCGTTTGTCATTGTCTCCAGAACCAGTGATCACCGGTCATGCGCAAGAGCTTTAGCATCATCATCTTCGCCTGTTAGTTATCAGGTAAGCACCCTGCATTCATTTCACTTTGCAAATTTAATTACACGGTTATTATGCATGTTTTTGTTACTGTTCAAGTGAATTATAATTCACTTGAACAATAACTAAGGAGGCATTGTTTGCCCAACCGGGTCACTGGTTTGGGCAAGTGACCCGGCTAGGCCTGCTAGGTTCAGCCCAGCCACATGGGCTGCGTTGGACCTAGGCCTAAAAAAAATGTTTTCTTGTGTGTTGCATACGACCAATATCTTAATATATTTTGAAAATTTATTTTTTATAAAAAAACAAATATTTGAAGTTTTGAAAATGTGTTTTCGCATGAATTTCTTAAGAAAAATTATTTTCTTGTATTTTGGATTTTACAACATGTTTGTAAAACTCTAGAGGGTGTTGGCCAATATTCCAAAAATATAAAAATCTTATTTTTGGGGAATTCATTTATATTCACTATTAATATTTGGATAAAGAAATCCAAAATATTATTGGGATAAATTTGTTATTATTCACTGTTGATATTTGGATAAAGAAACCCTAAGTGTAACATATTCAAAATACTTTTCTAGGCATAATAAGTCATTATTATTTATTCAATCACACATCCTTGAAAGAAGCCTTAATTATAGTTGGAGACATTTCAATTTTTCACTCCATGGTTTACGAGTCGTGAGAGTATGAAACACTAAGGAAAAAATAGGCTTTTAAAATGCTCTAAATTTCCTTAGATTTCTAAATTTTTGTTTCTTTTCCTTGCGATTTACGAGTCGCGAACACTTGAAATGCTAGAGGAAAAATAAGCTTTTAAGCACATTGAATCTCCTTAGATTTCTATCTTAGCTATCTCTTAATTCATAGGTTATAAATTTAGTCCAAATTAAACACAGATTTTCAAGAGATCTGCATTGGTTCTCCTTGGCACTCTATAGACATATCTAAAGGTATGATCGATATTGGCCAGGTTTTTCTTTCTTTTAGACTTTGAGCCCATGTTCGTTCATCATAGCAGATTTATTCTAGGAAAACTGATGGGATTAGAAAACATTAGTACCATAGCAATTATAAGGCAAACCAAACGCCAAACAGCTTACCTTAGGTTTCCTTACCTTTACGCAACCAGTCCCTTACCTTAGAATCTCTGAACGACCAGTTAGGTTTCCTAGTGATCATAATACTAGGTGGCAACTCCCTTTTTCAGAAAACAAAGACCCCGACATCAATCCCCACTCCGAGAAGGGTCACCGCGACGTCACGCTCTCGCGAGGGTGTGACACCCTCTGTGTAATGAATGAATATGGATTCTCTATAACATTCGGCTTGAAGGGATCATGAACAAAATCTTCCTTGTAATTCAAGAGAAGCAACCAAGATTGGATCTCCTGTTGGGGGAGGTCACGAGACAAGCGGACCAGGTGTGTGATTTTCCCTCCTTTTTGCACTTATGCAATTTAAAGTTCTTCTGGTGAATGCATAAATGCCATGTTCAATGTAAATAAAGTCTAGCGTATTTACGAGATTAGCTTCGACTAATGGCATCCGTGATGGAATATATTGTGTGGATTGTATGAGGTGTTGAATTGGCTGATGAATTACAATATCTCTGACATGTGGCCTAGTTTTTTATGCTACATCATCATCTTCTCTTCTAAAGGACTGGCTGATGCAATTGACGCCTCTACCTCATGATGTGTTTCTCTCATTAACACAAACAAGTTTGCAGCTATCTTTCTTACCTTTAAAACCATCAACGCTCTTTTGATGATTTTCATGATTCCATTGTTTATTTGAATCTTAGAGCCAAGATTATCAAATTGTCCCACGAATGAAATTTTCTTCTTTAAGCCTTTCACATGTCATACTTTTGAAATAGTACAAATTGAGCCATCATACATCTTCAATTTGATGGTGTCAATGCCAGCAATCTCTAAAGCATGATCATTACCCATGAAAATTGAGCCTTCACAGATGGGTCATATATATGAAACCAATCTCGATTAGGAGTCGTATGTCATGTTACTTTTGAATCCATTAACCAAACCTCAGTAAGATATTTTCTATTTGTAGAGACTGTCGCTGTTTTACTATATAAAACCTCCCCATCTTCTAAAGTGCTTGCAACATATCCTTGAGGTTTTGATAACTCTGCACTGTTCTCTATAACCTTTTTAAACCAGCAATCCCTTTTGAAGTGCCCTTTTCTACTACAGTTGTAGCATTTCACAGTCTTCTTACTTCTTGATTTGGACCTCCTTTGCATTTGACTCCCATTGGAGCCATGCCTCTGCTTGGTTTGAACTATTTTTGTCTTCTTTATTTTTTCGCCTATTTTTTTCTTCCAAATAGCAGCTGCAACGTCATCAAATACTAAATAGTCTGAGAGGATATTATTGATCAAGTTGATAATGAGCTAATCATACGAATTAGGAAGACTTTGAAATTAGTGAGTTGTGAAAATAAAGTTCTTATTGTGTTGATATGGTCAGTTACCGACGTGATTTCTGCCATTTGAAGGGTATAAAGTCTCCGCTTTAAGAAAATGTTATTGTGTAAAGACTTGAATTGATACAACTTTGTCAAAGTATCCCATATCTCCTTAGCTATTTTCTTCTCTGCCACACTTGATAACACTTCATCAGCTAATGCTACATGTATGTTAGTAATAGCATTGCCATCCATCTCATTCCATTTTGCATTATCAGTGATCTCCACAGGCCCATCTCCAATTGTTGCCAAGCAATTGTCTTTCCTTAAAATTGCATTGATTCTCATTTTCCATAGTGAGAAATTGCTCCCATTGAACCTCTCAATCTCGTACTTTGCTGTCATTTTATTCACTGAGATCTATTCAGCTATCATCGTTTCACTGATCTATAACATATACAGAAATAATATCGTGTGAATAATACTTCACTAAGTAAATTCCCAGGAAAGATTGGAGGGGTCACAAACGGTCGCGCTTAAAACCCAATCTCCTTAGACAATGAGTTATTGGCTGAAGAAATACGTATATGGTCTTATTCTGAAAAGGAAATTCTTTCTGCTTCAAATTCATTTGTACATAAGTACCCTCTAAGCCATTCTCTAATCATCAGAATAAGCCTTACACAAAGGTTGCCTTCGATGAGTGGAGTTTCTATAAGCAGAAAAGTCATTGGAAGGCTCAATGTACCAAGTTAAGACAATAAAATCAAGCTTGGAAGTCTGGCAGCCGGTCATAATCTAATGCTTATAAACCACCTCAAAGTTATAGACAATCACACAACAATACTGCAACAGTAGTTTCATCAGGCCCTATTATCGATCCTAATACTCTAGCTGAGCAATTTCAAAGTTTCTCTCCTTATATCCATAAGCAATGTTTGTTTCTTCTTCTGTAGGTCAGTTGCCTCATAGTTCTTCAGGTATGTCACATTTTTAATAGGTCTTGGATTCTGGTGCTTCACATCATATGTCTCTAGATTCTTCATCTTTTACCTTTTTGTCCCCTTCACCTTCCATTCCTGTTATGACTGTTGATGACACTTTAATGCCCTTAGAAGGTGCTGGTTTTATTGTCACACCTCACTTGTCTCTCCCTAATGTTTATCTTATTCTGATACTCAGATTGAATCTTGCTTCTGTTGGACAATTATGTGATTCTGGTGATTATTTAGTCATTTTTTCCTCTCTTTTTTTGTTATGTACAAGATCTGCAGTCTCAGAAGCTGATTGGGACAGGTCGTAGGGAGAATGAACTAAATATTTTGGATGAGTTAAAAATGCCAGTTATTACTGCTACTATTGTTGATTTGTGTTCTTTTCATTTGAGTAATTCATCTTCTAGTTTTTATTTATGGCATTCTCGTCTAGGTCATGTTTCATCTTCTTATTTGATATTTTTGGCATCTATAGGAGCTTTAAGAAATTTGCAACCTTGTGATATTTCTGATTGTAGTGGATGTAAACTGGTGAAATTTTTTGCATTACCTTTTGATCGAAGTATTTCTGTTTCCTCTTTCCCATTTGACTTGATTCATTCTGATGTATGGGGACCTTCTCTTGTTGCCACAAAAGGAGGGTCTCGATACTATGTTTCTTTTATTGATGATCATACTCATTATTGTTGGGTTTATTTATTGAAACATCATTTTGAATTCTTTGAGATATTTACAGCCTTTCGAGCTCTTGTAAAAACTCAACATTCTACTGTTATCAAATGTTTTAAGTGTGATTTGGGTGGGGAATACACCTTTAATAAATTTTGTGAGTTGCTTGCCTTACATGGAACCATTTACCAAACTTCATGTACAGACACTTCTAAATAAAATGGTGTTGCTAAAAGAAAACATAGGCACATTGTTGAAACTGCTCATTCTCTCTTTTTGTTTGCTTTTGTTTGTAGTGAGTTTTGGGGAGAAGTTGTCCTTACTGCTATAAGTTTGATTAATACAATCTCATCTTCTTATAGTTCAGGTTTTTCTCCTTTTGAAAAGTTATATGAGTATGTCCCTGATTATTCCTCCTTTAGAGTTTTTGGTTGTACTTGTTTTGTTCTTCGTCCTCATGTTGAACGCAGTAAGTTGTCCTCTCAATTTCGTATTTGTGTCTTTCCGGGTTATGGTGAAGATAAAAAGGGGTATTGTTTTTTTTATTGAATAACTTAGAAACTTTGTATATCTCGTCATGTTGTCTTTCTCGAGCATATACCTTTCTTTTCTATCTACTCATAGCTTGACTAGACCTGATATTACTCGTATAGATCTCTTTTTCTAAGGATTCTGATAATTTATCATCTCATGTTCCTAGTACCTTAGATACCCCTTTCCATGTTCGACCAATATGTACTAATCATTCTGCAGGTACTAACACTTTACTCTCTAACACACCTGAAGCTTCATTCTCATCTACAAGCCCCCAAGCTTCGTCTAAGATTGTGGATCCACCTTTACATGAATCCATATGCATTTGTAAGTCCATAAAACATCCATAATTTTCTTATTCTTGTTATTTTTCATCCTTTACTTCTTTCTAGCTTCTGTTTATTGTCTCTCTAAGCCCTCTTCCTATAAGAAGGCATTTCTTGATCCTTTTTTACAGCAGGCTATGGATGAGAAACTTTCTACTTTGTATAAGACAGATACTTGGGATTTGGTTCCACTACCTCCTAGTAAGAGTGTTATTGGTTGTCGTTGGGTGTATAAGATCAATACTAATTCTGATGGGTCTATTGAGCGATACAAAGCTAGGTTATTTGCAAAAGGATACTCCCAACAATATGGTATGGATTATGAGGAGACATTTGCCCCAGTTGCAAAAATGACTACTATTCGTACTCTTATTGTTGTAGCTTTGGTATGTCAGTGACATATCTCTCAACTTGATGTTAAAAGTGCCTTCTTGAATGGAGATCTTCAAAAAAAAGTTTATATGGCACCCCTCCTGGTGTTTCACATGACTTTGGGTATGTTTCTAAGTTAAAAAAAGTGTTATATGGTCTCAAACAAGCACCTAGTGCTTTGTTTGAGAAATTTTCTGTTGTGATCTCGTTTCTTGGATTTGTTTCTAATAGTCATGATTTTGCCCTTTTTATTAAGTGCACTGATGCATGTCATATTATTCTATTTTTATATGTTGATGATATGATTATTATTGGTGATGACATTCATGGTATTTTAATTTTGAAGTCAGATTTGGCTAGACAGTTTGAAATGAATGATTTGGGTTATCTTCAATATTTCCTAGGTATTGAGGTAGCTTACTTACCTAGAGGTTACCTTCTTTCTCAATCGAAATATGTTGCAGATATTCTTAAGCGGGCTAGACTTACTGATAAAAAGATTGTAGATACTCTCATTAAGGTTAATGTAAGGTAGTTTTCTTATATTGGTCTACCTTTGACAAATCCTACTTTATACTGTACTATTGTTGGGAGCTTGGTATATCTCACTATTACTCATCCATATATTGCATATGTTGTTAGTCAGTTTATTGTTTCTCCTACTACAGTTCACTAGGCAACTATTCTTCGTGGTATGTTTTTCAAAGTCTTTTACTCTCATCCACCTCTTCCTTGCAGCTGTGTGCATACTCTGATGCTGATCATGATAGTGATCCCACAGATCATAAGAAATAAGAGAATCACCTAGAAAGATACAAAAACTGGTAACATACGTACGATATTGTTTCTCAATCTTCAACCAAAGCAGAATATCGTGCTATGACATCTACTGTAACGACCTGACTTTTTCAAAACCAAAATCGGTGAAATTTTTTTTTCTATTAAGTTATCAATACTTCTCACAATGACATTCCATAAAATAGTGATTAGGTTCCCTTCCTTATCATGTCATCATATGGATATAGTTTTCATAAATCAAGATTCTCATAAAATGGTTACTTAATATACATGCCTATAATATTATATTCTCATATTCATACATTTACCATTTACTTTCATGTTCTTGTCTCGTTATCAACACGAGTTTACACACGAGTGGTGAACGACAATTTTACACTTCTAGTACATTCTTTCATACAATCGTCAAGTGATTTCACCACATAAAAGAGAATATCACATAAATATATTCATAACATCGTTTTTACATGTTCGCATATCCACATTCGTGTTCCATTATAGTTTTCATTACAAGTCCTTACAAAAGTGTCGAATGGCAAATATTCAACATAACACTTAAGACCTAATCACAAAATCTAACCCGTAATCTCCTTGGGATACCATTAGCCGAAGCCAATCATTATAATAATCTCGGTCATCCAACTAGGATGCCATTTGTCGCACGTCACCCGCGTAGCGTCATTGGTGATTTTTCATTATGTTGCTTGATTTATTCTTGGGAGTCACCACCTAGTATTTAATTGAGGTTACTAGGAAACCCGAATGTACTGGTCTTGTCAGAGATTCACGGGTAAGGGACTGGTTGTGGGTAGGGAAGGTATTAGCACCCCTAACGCACCCTACCTGCGGTAAGCTGCTTCGTGGCTTTGATATGTTAAAGAAGTTTTAAAAATTTTATCTTTTCATCGGATATTAGAAATACGACTTACGTGTAAGTTCATAATTCTTGACCGTGAGCAAATCAAAATATTAAATTCTTCTTTATTCTTTACAATTTTATCATAAACAAATCCATAAAAAAAACAAACACATTCACTTTCACTATATTTTTTCTTTTTTTCTTTTTTACATCCACACTACAAATTATAAAAATTCAAAACTAAAAAAAATTACATTAAACCATTTAAAATTTACAAAATAAACCCCCCAAAATTCAGAGCAGTGTTGGGAAGACTTCTGACACTTCAGGAACAGTGGCGGCGCGTCCTCTCCACGTGCCCACGACAGCAACCGGGAAACAGGGCAGTCAAGATTGGCTTATTCTCTTCTTCCTTTTTGCATCGGCGGCGACGCCGTGACCTGCAAAACAACAAAAACGCAACAACACAATCGATTCTCTCCTTCTTAGATCTATTTCTTCCTCTTTTGGATCTGCTTCTCTCTTCTTTTTCTTCAGATGGCAGATCCGCTGTGAGGGGGAGGCCGCTGTGTTAGGACGAGGTGGTGTGTCGCTGCTGCTGTAGGGTCCGGCTCGGTCAGGCAAATTGGCCGATGATGGTGTAGAAAGATGAGCGGCGGACAGATCTGGGGTTGTGGGCGCCGCTGTGCTTGGGCTACTGCTGGAGGAAGAAGGCAGATCGATTTGGGATCTGTGGGTGCCGCTGTGTCGGGGTGCTATCGGTCGGTTATGGTGGAGGCTGGTGGCGATGCTAAGGTAGAGATATCGCCGGGGAAGGCCGGTCTATGGTTCTAGTGTTGCTTCTCTGTCACCGGCGGTGGAAGGGTTAAGGGAAAACTGAGAGAGAAGATGGACGATGGAGAGGAGAAAGGGAGGCTGGTGCCTCTGGTTTAGGAGGGAGCGTACAGTTCTCTGTGGGGGGAGGTTGAGAGAGGAGAGGGACGATGGAGAGGAGAGTGGTCGAGGCTGAAGGCTTAGCTCCTGGGTTTTGTCAAAAGGAAAACAAAATGTGGGGGCAGTCGGGCTGAAGGTTGAAGATGAGAAGAAAAATGGGGGAACAGTGATGGCTACCTTGGCAAAAGAAGAGGGTCAAATGAGGGGTAAGGCTGGCTGTGGTTGGCTAAGGGAGAAGAAGAAAAGGTGACTAGTTTGGTCTGTTTGGCTGGTGAGCAGGGAAGGAGAGCGGGTTGGTGGCGGCTAGAAGAGTGGGGCTGAGAGTGAGATGGCTGAAGGGGGATAAGGGAGGATCTGAAATGGCAAAGGTCCTTGGCTCTCTGGTTCTGGGAGAGCAAAAAACCAAGGACCTTAGGAGGGACGGCGGTTTCGTTTCCAAACAAAATGAGAACCCGGGGGGGCTGCGGCTCTTTTTGCTTCAAGAGGGTGAGCAGCGACGGCTGCCTTAGAGTGGGAGCTCGAAAGGGTGAGGTTGTTTAGGGTTTTTTGTGGTTTAGGGTTTTTTTTTATTCTTCTTAATTGTGCAAAATTGCTCCCCTCTTTTTTATATGTTGGAAACTCCTATTTATAGGTAAAAATGTTGCTATATCCCCAAACTGGTCTGAATGTGCCCGTTTTTCCTTTTCAGGGTCCACTGTATTGCCCCCAGGTGGCTCAACCTTTCAAGGAGTGTTGAAAAGAGTTTATGTCATTTATGTCGAGGATTTTGCATATTCAATTTGATATTCTTCTTATTTGACAATCTTTCTTGTTCTGGAATCAAATCTCATATTTCAAAGGTCATGTCTATTCAAGTCTAATTGTTGAAATGAAATCAGAGAGATGTCAAATTTGGAAAAGATTTTGAAAATCAAGCTTCTTTGATAAAAAAAAATCCAACACAAGCCATTCAAATACGCAGTCCTTTAATTGTCTTGTATTTTGAAAACAGAAAGTGACCCGTTGTAAGATTAAAATGGTTTTTTCATGGTTCTTTGTATCAATTTTAAAATCTGATTTTGGGTATATCTTTTGATGATCTGTGATGAGATGACATTGTTGTGAATTTCAAAAACAAGATGCTCAGGCTTTATCAAGAAAGGTTGTTTCCTTTCTTAGCATTTATTTTATCAACATGCATAATAACCAGTAGCTTAATTCATGAAGTTTTGACCCTTATAGAAAAGCTCTTCCAGTTTTGACAGTGCCATTTATCGGTTCAGATTGCTTACTTGATCGAAAAGGAGTTTTAAAAGTATGCAATACAGGCTATGGTTCATAGCTATGAAAGAAAGGGAAATTCACAAGCTCAAAAGGTGTTTGAGGGTTTCAAAGACTTAGGATCAACATCAACTATTCATCAATCTCTTTTCCTCTTGTTGTCTTTATAGAGAGAGTGACATATAACCTTGTTAATCTCAAAGATCAGAATTCTCTTAACATAGGTCATAATGCAAATCCAACCTTTTCTTTGATGAATAACCAATCTAATCTTTTTGAAGACACTAGAGGCTTTATCCTAGACACACCAAAAGACATGAGACTTAATTTTTTTTGTTTTTACTTTTGGCATTTGCTATGTCTTTTTTCAATTGAAACTTCTTTTGCCCTTCTTAGAATTGATAGGCATTCTAATTCCTTTCCACTTTTTTTTTTTAGCTTTCTTCAAAGTCTATGGCTTCTTTCTTCTTCTAGCTCTTTCTCAATCATTGAACTTTTGTTCTAAGCCTTTCTTTTATCCATTAATTCTATCATTGTCTTCAAAATATCTCTTATTCGCCCCCAGTGTGGGGTGTCAACCTAGTCAGGATTTCTTTTGAAAAGAAATATTTTATCAGGCTCAAATAGGGATTGCAAGGGATATATATCTTTAGAAAGTGAAGGGATGAACAAAGATGGCCTTTTCTCATTTCAAGCAAGGTTAGTTAGAACCGATAAATTTTAATCTCGTCTAGTGTAATGATTTGGACTTGTAAGAATCATGATTCACGAGTCCATAACTACTGAATCCACTACAAGTCATTATGCATACTGCTAAAATTTAGCTACATGGTGTGTGGTTCAATTTCAAGTGTGAGTTCAAAATTTGTTTGGTCGCCTCATATTGTTTATCTTGCCATTTTAACAAATATTGAGTCATTTTTGCAATCAAAACACTTTTAATGTTTTAGGATTGACTAGCCTTAATTTTGCAAGTTGGAGTTTGATCAAAATATTTTGTCAAAATACCCTTTGAAAGAAGCATCTCTTGATTTCAAAACAACAGGAAGACAAAGGAAAGACATGTTTCGTTTAAGGATAAAATGTGACCCCAAAACAAAATGCAAAATGGCAAAAATCCAAAACAAAATAATTGACAATTCAACACCATTCTTGGATCTGCTTTTCTGGCAATATTTGTGCTTGGCCAAGCATTTTCGATCTTCTGTCAATCTGAGGATGTTCTGGTCACAATATGGTTGATGATATCATCTTTCACAAACTCCACTCGCTTCTTGCTCACCATCATCCGGTCTCGATTCTTGAAATTTTTGCAACTATTCAAATGAATGGCCCAAGACCCCACCATGATATTCACATCTCTTGTCTGGATTATACCACCCAAAAACAGTGGTTGTATGGGATTTAACGGAGTCGAGGCGAGAAGTCTGGATTCGGACAGAATGTGGTAGACAAAGTCGAGTGGCGGAGGTATGTCAATCTTAGCAAAGACATTTGAACAGTTGATGCTATAGTGAGACATGGCTAGACCATATAAATAAGGTTTTCCACCTTCAGAGTTATCTTCCGATTCATCTCTTATCATTGTTCAGGAATCCATGGCAGAACCTTTAATCTTTCCCATCATTATAGCTTGTTCAACTCTTTTCTCACAATCTCATGCCAATCTCTTATGCTTGTTGTGGTTGTTCGAAGATTGGTGGAAACCTTTCAAGGTTGCTAGGTATCCTGGTAGCGCACAAATTCATAATAGCCCAATCAACATCTCATAGTCAGTTTAATATTCATCGCAACACAATAATATATCCACTTCTAACAGGTCATTTCAAACATTAACATTTTCATTATTGTTTCAACATTCAATAAGAACTCGATTGACAGTTCATGGTCATTTCGACAATCATCAAGACTTCTTCATTGTTTTATCATTCCACAAGGATTTAATAAAATATCATCATAACTAAATTATTTCAAAACATAAACATCATATGAGAAAAAGATGGAAACCACCTACCTGCTCCACTTGCGGGTTGTCCTTGTCCTAGCGATAGTCTGATCCCGCCCACACCATCTAAGACATCAATGGCCACAAATCAGTACATTTGCATCCTTAAATCATATCCATCACCATGCTTATTTCAAGAGTTCATATGTTCACCTTTAAGTGTTTCACATTTTACACCACCATACAATGAAATTGTTACAAGCATTTAAGTCATTTTTGCTCGGGGGTCTATTGTAGAGAATCGGCAGTGAAACTGATTCGCTGTTGGCCACACAATTCGGTAGCAAAAACTAGTTCGCTGCAGGTCACACACTACAGCAGTGAAAACTGGTTCGTTGCCAGCTACACAATTCAACAGCAAAAACTGGTTCCCTGCAGGCACCTCAATTTCGGCAGCAATAGCTACTTCGTTGCAGCTAACATGCTTTCAGCAGCGAATGCTAATTTTGCTTCAGGCAACTCGATTTCGGCAGCGAATCACACTTCTGCTGTAGACAACACAACTTCGGCAGCAAACGCTGATTCGTTGTAGACAACATAATTTCGACAACAAATGCTAATTCACTGTAGACAACACAATTCGGCAGCGAACACCTAATTCATTACGGACAACACAAATTTGGCAGTGAAAACCTGATTCATTGTGGACAACAATTTGGCAGAGAACACCTGATTCGCTGCGCAATACATAATTCAGCAGCAAACACCTGATTCACTATGGACAACACAAATCAGCAGCGAACACCTGATTCGCTGCGAAATACACAAATTCGGCAGCGAACACCTGATTCATTGTAGACAACACAATTCGGTAGAGAACACCTGATTCCCTATGCAATACACAACTCGGAAGCGAACACCTGATTCACGGCGGATAACACAAATTTGGTAGCAAACACTTGATTCACTGCGAACAACACAATTCGGCAGTGAACACCTGATTTGCTGTGTAATACACAATTCGGCAGCGAGCACCTGATTCCCCGCGGACAACACAAATTCAGCAGTGAAAACCTAATTCGCTTTCGACAGCAAAATTCGGCAGAGAACACCTGATTCACTGTAAAATACACAATTGGGCAGTGAACACCTGATTCGCTGCAAACAACACAATTCGGCAGCGAACACCTGATTCGATGCGGACAACACAATTCAGCAGTGAAAACTAGTTCGCTGTAGGCCACACAATTCAACAGCGAAAGCAGATTCACTACAGACACTAGAATTCGACAGTGAAAACTAATTCGCTATAGATAATACAATTCAGCAGCGAGGCTGATTCACTGCTGACATAGAAATTATTGACGAGAGCTGAGTTGTTGCTGACTCAGAAATCGTCAATGCAAGCCCTGTCGCTGCCGATTCATAAATTGGCAGCAACGACATAATCGTTTCTGATTTGACTTCTTTCCTTTGGCCAAGCGTAAAGCTTACGCTAGGCTTTTCTCCTTTGTAACACTTCCTAGCTGAAACTTGTACACATAACGATAATAGTCATACTCCAATTCGTATCACAAAAGCATGAACAGTGCACCATCAAATCTCAATATGCATATTTGATTTAGGTTCTTCTAACTACTAGCTCAAGTTATACAAATCCATTCATCACACAACAAAATCAATGCATTGTCAAGGGTAATTTCCATTTCAGCAGCGGCATGCTTCTTCAATATTTATTATCAACATATTTTCATATAACTGCATCAACCAAACATGCTGAATCACACCATTCACACAAGTATAATTCTGTTTTGGTTTCGCATGATCTAACATCTCTTATAGGGTTGTCATCTATGCATTTTATTCCTTTAATCCCTGTTCTATCCAGCCCTCAACAAGGCCAACCAACTTTCCAAGTTTGTGCATTCAAATTTGCAATATTTCTTTTGTTAAATATTTTGGAATTAGGTCCCCCATTTAGCCCCTTTTTTGTCCCTCCTTTTAGCTTAGTTCTTTCTATAACAGTTTGAGTAAAGTTCCTAGGCCATGCATCCATAGTTTTCTTCTTCCTTTCGATTTCAAGGCCTTAAGAACAGGTGGAGAAGGACATGGTTCATACCTTATGGATTTAGTATTTTTGGGACGGGTTTGACAACATTCCTCCCTTTCAGTTTTCTCCTCCTTCTGTCAGTTTCCCATCGATTTAGGCCTCTACTCCCTTCATGTTTGTAGTTGTCCAACCTCCTGTCAAGCTCTCCCTTCTCTCTCTCACGCTTGAGGCACATACAGCAGATTTGTTGAGCTCTCTTTGGGAAGGAGAAAAGAACAAGAGCATGTAGCTCATTTTAGGAAGTGGGCAAGAGCATGCAGCTTGTTTTGGGAAGAGGGAAGGGGGCAAGAGCATGTAACTCGTTTTGGGAAGAGTGGACAACCACCCTTTCTCTCTCCTTGTATTTATAACCCCCAAAGTGTGTTGGGGTGTTTGGGACCAAGGTTGTCCTTACCCCCTCCCCCCTTTTAGGTTATCTTAGGCTGGTTTCTATTCCAATTCTCCCCTAGGATAGGCTGGTCCAATTCTAATTTTTGTTAGGTATTACACTGTTGCTATTGATTTAGAAATCAGCAATAAAAACTGCGTCGCTGCTGATTCATAAATTGACAGCCAACTATGCCGCTGTCGATTCAGGCATCAACAACCAAAAACTGTGTCGCTGCCAATTCAGAAATCGGCAGCCAAGAACTTTTCCGCTGCCGATTCAGAAATCGACAACCCAAAACTATGTCACTACCGATTCAAAAATCGACAGCGATGGTGGAGTCATTTCAGCTTTACTTCTCTTTTTTTGTTTTTTTTTTTTGGTGTTTACAATAACTCTGCATATTCTTCCATTTTATTTTCACACAACTCTTCACTCATGCATGCTAAATCCATTCATTATCATGAACATGAATTTTTACCTCAGCTCATGCATGTTTCCATGAGTTAAACAAGGTCACAAATTTCAGTTTTTATCATTTCATTTCATCATTTTCCATTTTCTCTCTTGGCCGGCCCTTAGTCTAGGTTTTGTTCATCATGTTCATCCATTTCTTTTTTATCAATGTTTCTGGAATAGGTCCCCCCATCCAACCCTCATTCTCCTTAATCTTTCTATCTAGTCCTCTCAATTAATAGGTGTAAGAACCATGCTTTTAATATTTTTTTTACATTTTAAAAAAATGGATCAAACTCGTTGTGAAGCACGAGGAATATTCTAGTCAACTTGAAAGCGTGGATCATGATGCATGGAACATTTACACGTGGCGACATGAACCAAAAATCGCTTTAATGCAAGGGAAATGATATGAATGCCTCCGTGGAATGACCCTAATATGACGCCCATTTTGGATTTTATTATTCCACTATCGGGATAATCAAAGGAATAGTAAGATTTTAAGTGTTTGAACTTATTGATTTTTAAAATTGGGTATTTGAACTTTATTTTTATTCAAATAAGTATATTCTTTTATTTTACACAATAAAGTGTCTAAGTGAATGTATATTAGTTAAATGTTTAGTGTCAATAAAGAGTGAAAATAAAATTTTTATATAAATGAACTAATGTGTCTGTTAAAAAATTTCTGGTCATAAGTTAGCTAACAAGATTGTCTAGAATTTCGATTTGCATGTCTAACACATAAACAATTATTTTCATGCATTTCTTCATTCTTTCTAACATCCTTTGTATACAACATAAGATATTTCTCAGCAATGATCATTTTTAAGATTTTATATATTCAAAGTTAGCTTCATAGGAGCATGTACACATAAATTTGTTTACATGTTCATGTTTCAACAAACCATAGCTAATTGGTGCTTTCAGATTTCCTTGACATTCTATCGCTAGTGCATTTCTGATCTACCACTTGAAGCATGATTAGGTAGAGGGTTCGTGTTCATATTAGGAGTGTCTTCATATGCTATCCACGCTGTCTTGATTATTTGCAAAAGTTTTCTCTTGAAGGCATTGCAAGTATGGATGCTATGTCCGACAACACCAGCATGGTATTCGCAAGTGAGCTCTGGCTTGCACCAGCTAGGGTAAGGTGGCTACAGAGGCACCAGAGGTTCGGGAGCAACATGCCCGATGCTTAATAGCTTCTGGTACATCTCATTCAGGGGCAGCGGTAATGGATGTAGTTGTTCTTGGACCCTTTGGTAATTTCCAATTTCGCTTTTGGCTTGAAATTTTTAGGGCTTAGATTTTTAGATGATGGCAATTTAGGATGGAGTGTGGTAGTGTTTGGATGAGTTTTTCCTACCCTTATAGCTATCTTCAATATGGTTGACCTCCTTCCTTTGAAGCCTCTTTTCTCGGTGGGTTGCTGGGCCACTACAACAACGTTAGTGAATTACTGGGCCGAACTACCCATCACATGCTCGTAATATAGTGCCTTTAGTGTGTCGGGAAATAAAGTGACCATCTCTTAGTCCAAAAGTGGAGGATGTACTTGAGCAGCTGATTCCCGCCATCTTTGAGCGTATTCCCTTATGCTTTATTTATCCTTTTTGTCTATATTGGACAAGCTGGTTCTGTCAGGAGCAATGTCCATGTTATACTTGTACTGCTTGACAAAAGCATCCACCAGATCTTTCCATCTCCGGATCTTTGTGTTGTCCAGTCTCATGTACCAGCTCAATGTTGCCCCACTTAAGCTATCCTGAAAAGGTGCATCAGTAGTTTTTCATCATGTACTACTTTTGGCATTTTATTGCAACAGGACTTGAGATGAGTCATGGGGCATTGTGCTCCACTATATTTGATGAACTCGGGAACACAAAACTTCTTCGAGACAGCCACATTTGGGACCAGACACATCTCTGTTGCCCATACTGGATCATATAAGTCTACCCCTTCTACGACTCTAATTCTGGCTTCCAGCGCCTCCATCTTATCTTGATCAATGCTATCAGATGACTTGGCCTTGTGGGACTCATGGGTAAATGCATTAATGACTATCAGGGCTGGTGTAGGTGTCGCTGACTACACAAATGCTGGATTATATTGAGGCTCTTGGCCATGTTCACTCATTCTTTCTTCGGGCTGAGCTATTGTCAGAGTCTGATTAAAGATGACCGGTCGGTTAGAAGGACCTTCACCAAAGGTATTTCTCAGTGTTTGCTCGAGTAAGCTAGTGAGGTGAGCCACGCTTGTCTTCAGAGGCTCCAACTCTTCTTGAAAATGGGCATCACGATGAGCACACTCTTCATCTTCCATGTTTCTCGCTCAAAGTCGGGTGTTGTAGACTTGTAAGGGACCTATATTTCAACATGTTGTATTTATGTTATTTACCAATGAATTGATGTATGCATATGGATGCAAATATATGTATGTACATGAGCATTAGGGAGTTCATACTCTAAGAATAGGTTTTGGGCCATTACATGATGGGTGGTTTTCTACCTGGTCTCAAAAGGGTCTCATATCTGCCCTGTGATGGTCTTCGTAAAGACAATATAGGGGCATTGCAAGAAACAGTTAAGGCACGTATGCCCACCATTACCAAGCAAGCGCTCAAATATGTGTTGGGTGTTTCACGTATCTGAACCCTAACCAATAGTCATAGGGTAGATCGCTAATCCCCCACCTATCTTATAAGCTTGTGTGTGCTTCCTAAAAATTTAAGACATGTGATGCATAAGGCAATTCTACACAATGCATGACAAATATGTACAGAAATTATAGCGCGTAATAAATAAATAAAGGAAATGCATGTTAACAATAAACACGCAAACTAAACAATAAAATAGAATGATCAGACAAACACAAAGCTTAGTCCACAAGGTCCCCAGTAGAGTCGCTATTATGTTGCACATGTGCGGCGTCGCGATGATTTCTTCCACTCTCAGGTGTATGTGTATCTGTCTGGCAAATATGGGCAGACAAGGAATTCTTGTCTTTTATCCATGGAAAACAGGAATGAGAGTCACCACCTAGTATTTTGGTCACTAGGAACCCTAATTAGTCTCAGAGATCGGGTATAGGGACTGGTTGCGTAAAGGGAAGGTATTAGCACCTCAAATACCCCTTACCTAAGTTAAGCTGCATTGTTTTATTGTCTGATATATGCTATAATTTTATTGTATTTATGATTGTTGTTCTGTTTACGGTTTAAGAAAAGTCCTCCTCGATAAGGAGATCTTTGCCGTCTCCAGAGAAAGCATCGACAAGAAGAAAAAGACAGAGACCAACATCAGCTTTTCTAGCGTTTTTCATTGTCTCCAGAACTAGTGATCACCGGTCATGCGCAAAAGCTTCAGCATCATTGTCTTCGCCCGTTAGTTATCAAGTAAGCACCCTACATTCTTTTCACTTTGCAAATTTAATTACATGGTTATTGTGCATGTTTTTGTTACTGTTCAAGTGAATTATAATTCACTTGAACAATAACTAAGGAGGCATTGTTTGCCCAACCAGGTCACTGGTTTGGGCAAGTGACCCGGCTAGGCCTGCGGGGTTCAGCCTAGTCACATGGGCTGAGTTGGACCCAGGCCTAAAAAAAATATTTTCTTGTGTGTTGCATGCGGCCAATACCTTAACATATATTGAACATTTATTTTTTTATGAAAAAAACAAATATTTGAAGTTTTGAAAATGTGTTTTCACATGAATTTCTTAAAAAAAAATATTTTCTTACATTTTGGATTTTACAACATGTTTGTAAAACTCTAGAGGGTGTTGGCCAATATTCCAAAAATATAAAAATATTATTTTTGGGGAATTCATTTTTATTCATTATTAATATTTGGATAAAGAAATCCAAAAGGGGTTAATATCCAAAATATTATTGGAATAAATTTGTTATTATTCACTGTTAATAGTTGGATAAAAAACCCTAAGTGTAACATATCCAAAATACTTTTCTAGGAATAATAAGTCATTATTATTTATTCAATCACACATCCTTGAAAGAAGCCTTAATTATAATTGGGGACATTTCAATTTTTCACTCCATGGTTTACGAGCTGTGAGAGTATGAAACACTAGGGCAAAAATAGGCTTTTAAAGCGCTCTAAATTTCCTTAGATTTTTAAATTTTTGTTTCTTTTCCTTACGATTTACGAGTCGAAATACTAGGGGAAAATGAGCTTTTAGGCACATTAAATCTCCTTAGATTTCTATCTTAGCAATCTCTTAATTCATAGGTTATAAATTTAGTCCAAATCAAACACAGATTTTCAAGAGATCTGCATCGATTCTCTTTGGCACTCTATAGACATATCTAAAGGTATGATCGATATTGGCCAGGTTTTTCTTTCTTCTAGACTTTGAGCCCAAGTTCGTTCATCATAGCATATTTATTCTAAGAAAACTGATGGGATTAGAAAACATCAGCACCATAGCAATTTTGAGGCAAACCAAATGCCAAGCAGCTTGCCTGAGGTAGGGCATACTAGGGGTGCTAAAACCTTCCCTTTACGCAACCAGTCCATTGCTTTAGAATCTTTGAAAGACTAGTTAGGTTTCCCAGTGACCATAATACTAGGTGACGACTACCTTTTTCAGAACACAAAGACCCCGACATCAATCTCCACTCCGAGAAGGGCCGCTGCGATGTCGCGCTCTCGTGAGGGTGCGACACCCTCTATCAACTATGTTCTTCCCTCTCTGTAGTGGCTTCATGGAGGCGTTGGTGATGCTAGCAGTGGCGGACTGGGGAGCTGAGGGTGGTCGGTGGTTCTTTTTTCTATGTTTTCCTTGCCCTCTATTTCTGCTCTCCCTCCTGTTCTTTCTCCTTTTCTCTGTTTTGTTTTGGTTTCTCCTGTGATTATGCTGGTGGTGGTGCTAGTAGTGGCTCAAGGCAGTTCTCGTGGTGGCAACGAGGAAGTGGGCGATAATGGTGGCGGACAGAAAGTGTTTGCTGCAGTGGTCTTCCTCTCCTCTCTTCTGCTTCCCTCATTTGTTTTCCTTCTTAGGTAACTCAAACAATTATCGCCCCCCCTTTACATTGGTTTTTCTTTTCTTTTCGTTCATCCCTCTCTTGTATTTATTGGAGGCCAGGGGAGAGAGCCACCCCTACCCAGTCCAATCGCGCCGAATGGGTAGGGTGGTTGGGCGGCCACTAGGCAGTCGTTCCAAGGGCATCATAGAGCTGGTCTCCTCTGCTTTTTTTTTTTTTGGCTTTGGTAGGTCAATGGGTATGGGTCGTGTCGATTTTGGGTCTTTGGGAGAGAGGGAAGCGGGAAAAACAAAACATAAAAAAAATTCAAGCATAATCAAAACAAACCCATAAAATATATCCAACTAATTAGAAAAACAAAACATCACTATATCAAGAATTCAAAAAAATTTGGTAAAACTAGCAAATCCGAGAAAAAAGAAGAAGCCAAAATAGCATAATTATGAAAAAACATCATCAAATTCTTAACAAACATCCCAAAACAAAAAAAAAATTAAGTTTGGGTTACCAATGACCAATTACCTTATTTTGTTTGATGAAAAATGAATTACTGATGGGTTTGTTGTTTGCTTTAGCCTTTCCACTTGCTATTGCTATTTGTATTCTTATTTCTATTTTTTTAACTTTTATGTTAGGGCTCTAAAGCGTGACGACAAAGTCAATTTAATTGAAAAGGTTTATAACTTTATGTTTTTTCTTTCCATATAGATAGGAGTTTTAAAGTGATCCTATATCCTTTAGCAAATATATTTACTATGGGAAGGGCCCACCTATTTAAAATAAAAAATATTTCACCTTCCCACACTTAAATACTAAGTAATAAAAAAATTAAAATGTTTTGCAGGGGCCCGAGCCCCTGCCTGCCTCCTTTGAATTCCACCCCTGCGGGTGAGGAGATCACTATGCATCGACGCCTACGGGGTGATGATGATATCGGTGAAATTAGTATTAGCAATGTGTTAGGCAGAAATAATCGTGATTGATTGTAAACCCTAATTGAAAATTAGGCAGAAAAGCAATCTAAATGCTTATAGAATAGATTTATCAAAAGTACCAAATAAGCATTAGAACAAACCAAGTACAATATATATATATATATGGAAAATTGAATTAAATATTACTGGGAGTGAGTTATCTAGAAATAAAATTATCAATATGTAACTAAATGAAATTCGAATTTACCCAGGTAAAAAGTTTTATATAGACAAATACTTTTATATAGACAAATACCAGGTTCCAGGAATTTTATCTCGGGAACAAGAAATTTACTATTTGGGATATAAAGGGAATTTAATCAAAAGTTAATATATATATATATATATATGTGTGTGTGTGTGTGTGTGCGCGCGCGCGCGCGCGCGCACGAGCAAGAAGAAAAAAGAGAGAAAAAGAAAGAGGGGAAACTACCATTTACATGTGAGAGAGAAAAAATTGTAAAGGAAACATAAAATCTTAAGAGGAGATCTTGAGGGAACATTAACCAAGCTTAGTGAGCATAATTGGAAGGAAGAAAAATCAAGTGAAGGTGAATATAAAAGGAGAAGGGAAGTTCGACCAAGATTCAAGAAGAAGAGGAGTTGGAAGCTTGAATTGGGTAGTGTTTAGAGTTTAATTACTTGCTTGGTAGGCATTCTAAAGACTTTTAATCTGATTTTTAATGGTTTAAAGTACTTAATTGATTGAATTTTTGAAATTTGGAAAGTTAGGGTTCTTGAATGAATTTGGGGGAAATAAAAATTTATTGTAAATTGTCATGGGGAATAATGTGAAAGTTAGAGTAAAGTGATTAAATTATTGTAGTTGAAGTAAAAAAAAATTGATAATTAAATAAAGCTAGTGGTCGGCTAATGTTAAGAGTCTTTCAATCTTGTTTTATGCTGCTCTGTTAATGTTTTATACTCCATGATGTGAATTGATGAATAATGTAGGCAGTAGAACTATTGTTTTGAATATCTCTTTACAACTTCTTAAATTTCATGGAGATGTCTGATGAGGAATATAGTTGATTGTTGGTCCTTATTAGATTTTGTATGCAATAGAGTTATGAGACGTAATAATTCACTAGAGATGTTAAATTGGTGGCTAAAATCCATGAAATTCAAGGGGACTGTTATAAAATGTGAAATATCTAAGACAGTAATAGTTGAGGTTTAAGACAGTAACAGATCAAACAGTAACAGTTCAGGTCTAAAAAAGTAATAGATCAAACAGTAACAGTTCCGGTCTAAGACAGTAACAGATCAAACAATAACAATTGAGGTTTAAGACAGTAAGAGATCAAACAATAATAGTTCAGGTGTAAGACAGTAACAGTTCAGGTCTAAGACAGTACAAATCAAATAGTAATAGATCAGGTCTAAGACAGTAACGGATCAAACAATAATAGATCAGGTCAAAGACAGTAACAGTTGAGGTTTAAGACAGTAACAATCAAATAGTAATGGTGGAGGTCTGAGACAGTAATAGATCAAACAGTAACAGTTGAGGTTTAAGACAGTAACAATTAGACTTTCACGTGAATACTACATGTATATATATAAGAACTGATTCGTGTGGACACTTGCACGTTGAGATACTAACTCTGAAAATATACATGATATGTGTATGAATGTTATGATGAGGAAATGAACATGCCTAGAAAGTAACATATGTGCAATGAATGAATATGGATTCTCTATAACATTCGGCTTGAAGGGATCATAACCAAAGACTTCCTTGTGATTCAGGAGGAATGACCAGGATTGGATCTTCTACTGGGGGAGGCCACAAAACAAGCGGAGCAGGTGCATGATTTCCCTCATCTTTGCACTTATACAATTTAAAGTTCTTCTGGTAAATGCAATTACAATAAATGTCATGTTCAATGTAAATAAAGTCTAGCGTAGCATCCGTGATAGGATTGCCAGGAGATGAATTACAAGATTAGCTTCGGCTAATGACATCTGTGATAGGATTGCCGGGAGATGAATTACAAGATTAGCTTTGGCTAATGATGTCCGCGTTGGGACACCCGGGAACGATTGATATGACTCGATTTGTAAAGTGTATCCGTGTTTGAATGACCTGGGGAAATTGATAGATATAATTGCCTAAAAATGTCCAGGTTGGACTATGCAAAGTCACCCGTTCATGCAAGTAAATAAGAGTATTCAAATTAATGATATGCAAATGAGTTTTAATAGTGTTTTATTATTCACAAGCAAATTATAAGTTAATTGTTAGAATTCCTATGGATTCGATATAAAATTTATACTTCATTCGTTTACATTACATGATCATATATATTTCTTTTATTAATATAATAGTATGCTTACTGGGTTGTTTGTGTAATAGGACCATCAAATGTCCAGGGAGATCATTAGTTTAGGACTCCACTTTGTTAAGCTTATGTAAATATTTGACTTAAGCATAATGAAATTAATGCGATTATACAATATGCTTTTGTGTAAACCTTGATGTATATATAAAAGTCTTAGCTCAGCATGTAGTACATCAGTTATCCTGTAATTAACTCTTTTGAAATGTTTAAGAATACTTATCATGTTTTAAGTTCTCTCTTTACATGTTAGTATTCTTTTTTCTTTTAAATTTTATAATATGAATTGTGGGCTATGTTCATATTGAACTTATTCGTAGGATATATATATTGTGTGGATTGTATGAGGTATTGAATATTAATGGTTGAAATAAGGTTTGGAATCATGGGAGCTTGTGATGATGGGTTGATTAAGTAAATTGATAGTAGTCAATAACTTGGGATTTCCTAAATACAAATGAAACTCTGCCGAAATTTTGGTAGAATTCATTACAAAAAAAATTACCCTCAAATTAAGAGCATATGTTGGTATCTTTTAGCGTTGATCAAATCGTACAGTCGGGTCTATTACATTGATCTTATGAAACCTTGAATGAGAAAGAGTTCCAATGGAAACAAAAAGGGAGAAGTCAATAGAATATGAATACATGTTTGTTTTTTTTTAATTGTTGGATAATTATGTTACTATACTTATTGTGATATTCATGTTTCAATAATATGTATTTTGTTTCAGGACCATCGCATGCATGACAAGAGTAGATCCTAGCTTATGTTCACCTTTTGTTATCTATTTCTAGAGAGCATATCCTTGTATTTTGTAATATTACAATATTTATATAATGTAATTTGTATATTTAATGTTTAAACTTGAATAGATAAACTTAACTCTGAAATTCATATAATCATGTTCCATGTATGTGTGTTTATCTCATTTATTCCTCTATAATTACATTTTTTGTTCAATGTATGTTATAAATATTATGGTTGTGTTGATGATGATGTTTGTGGGATTGAGACCCAGGATGATTGGGCTGTGATTGAGTTATGAGATGTGATATATTAGAAGTGTAAACAGGTTATATGTCAATAACTTGGGACCTCCCGGTATAGTGTAGACTCTGTCAAAATTTTGGTAAACTTTTATATGAAAATCATATATACACAAAAACAAATTACTCTATTTTCCATTCGATATGAGATTGTTGTTTTATCCCGGATATGGGGATGTTACATTTTTGTATCAGAGCATCTGGTTGAAATTTCAAGAATTGAAGTAATGATGTGGTTTTGGAAAATATATTGCAGGATGGTTCGCACACGACAAGGAGTAGTGACAGACTCATCTCCCATAAGGAGGAGAGAGTTTGACTCATTGGATGGTAAAGAAGCTGAAGGGGATCCACTAGTAGACACTGCCTCTCATCTACTTGTAGTATCACCCATTCTGAGAGGGGAGAATCAGGGGGCATCAGGATGACCCTACACCCCATAGGGCAGAATTGCTGCTGCCCGGAGAAACAGGTGGCCATAGACAGGGAAATAGGCCTCCACTGGCTGCACCAGCAACCATACCAAATCCATATTCAGACTTTGCATTTCTAGAGCAACTGGTCAAGGCAATAGTAGTAGGGATGGCCGCAAGCACATCTAGCCTTGCCCCTTGGGCAGAGAGAGTGGTTACCTTAGTTGAATGGGTGAAAGGTATGCAGGAGATGGGTTGTACAACCTATTCAGGGGAAGAAGATGCTGAAGTAATAGGACATTGGTTGAGAAAGGTGGAATGGGTCATAGATTAGATGCAGGTGCCAAAGGAAACTCGAGTGGACTGTGTGACCTAGTTGTTGACAGAGAGTGCCCACTCCTGGTAGGAAACTATAAGAGAAAAGAGAGCAGGAGAAGGGTTGAAATGGAGAGATTTTTTAGAGAAATTTGAAGAGAGGTATTACTCTTGGCAACATAGAAAGGAAAAAGAGTAGGAGTTCCTTGACCTGAAGTAAGGGGATATGACAGTTCTGGAGTATGGGAGTAGGTTCCAGGACTTGGTAGTTTTTACCTCTACTTACCTTCCTTCAGAACGCCACAGGGTAGAGAGGTTTTTACCTCTACTTACCTTCCTACAGAACCCTCATTAGTGTCACCAGTAGTCTTCCCATTGTGGGGAGAAGTGGCAGGGTGGATACCCTCGATCAGAGCTTGGATTACAAAAAAAAAAAAAAGGGACATGGCTAAAGGAAACAAATTTGCTAATCCTTATAAGGGGCTAGTTGTGGTGTATAGAATTGCATATGACTTAAGTAGGTAGATGTGTTGTATAATTTTTCTTTCGTGAAATTGTTGTATTTTATTTTTTTAATTATATGAAAAATTTATGTTTTGCAGGTTCCTCCCATTCACGTCAGGAGTAGAATTTAGGTTCTTTGATCCTTTATTATATAAGTTAGGAACTTAGGGATTATCCATGTAATTTTGTTATGCAGTAAACATGTAACCTGAAAATAATAGTATACTCGTATTATTTTTGTGTTTGGAATATTAGATGTATCAATTTATGCTTGGGATATTATAATGTACTAGTTTATGTTTAGAATACTAAACTGTGTTGTGTTTATATATGAAATTTCAACGCTTGGATGGTTCTCTTAATTACTAATTTATGCATGTGATATGAGATGGAGATTGAGTATGAAGTTTTGTCCTGAGTATATTCTCGAATGAATTAAATGTTGAATTGGACCTATTGTAGATGTGTTTATGGGTGGGATGTGATTATAAATGCATGTAGGGTAAATTGTCGATAACTTGGGACCTCCCGGTATAAGGGAGACTCTGCCAAAATTTTGTTAGAAATTTTGGTGAACTCAATGTAAAAAAAAATAAAAATTATGCTCCATTTACCCTTTACATGGAAGTTCAATGGATAAATTAATTTAACCATTGAGGCTGATACAGTTGGTATCAGAACTTATGGTTGAAGTTTCAGGGATTGAAATACTGGTGTCATTTTGGAAACATGTTGCAGGAAGGCTCGTACACGACATGAAGTAAGAGCAGACTCGTCCCCTATGCAGGGGAGAGAGTATGGTTCACTATATGGGAACGAAAATGAAGGGGATCCACTAATGGACACAGCCTCCTACCAACCTGCAGTGTCGGCCCATTCAGAGAGGGGAGAATCAGGGGGCATCAAGATGACCCTACCTCTCATAGGACAGAAGTGTTACTACCTAGAGCAGCGGGTGGCCAAGGACCAGAAAACAGGCCACCGCTAGTGGCACCGACGGTCACCTCGAATCCATATTTGGACCCCATATTTCTAGAGCAATTGGTCAAGGCAGTAGCAGTAGTAGTAGGGATGGCCGCAAGTGCATCCAATTTCACTCCTCAAACAAAAAGAGTAGTCACCCTGGTTCAATAGGTGAAGGGTATGCGAGAAATGGGTTGCACGACCTATTCAGGGGAAGAAGACGCTGAAGGAGCAAGACATTGGTTGAGGAAGGTAGAAAGGATCATAGATCAAATGCAAGTGCTAGAGGAAATTCGAGTAGATTGTGTGATCCAGCTATTAACGGAGAGTGCCCACTCCTGGTGGGAGACTATTAAAGAAAGAAGGGAAGGAGAAGAATTGAGGTGGAAAAACTTTAGAGAAGAATTTGAGGAGTGATACTACTCCTGGCAGCACTAGAAAGATAAAGAATATTTGTTCCTGGATCTGAAACAGGGGAATATAACCGTCCTGGACTATGAGAGGAGGTTTTAGGACTTATCTATCTTTGCCATCACTTATCTTCCCACTGAGCATCATTAAGTGGAATGGTTTCGGGATGGGCTTAGGTAGGAGCTGAAATTAATTTTGGTGGCTATGTAGTTTCAGTTGGTCCGAGAGTTAGTGTGAGTTGTTCAGGGTATGGAAAGAGTAATGAATGACACCCTAAGGTCAACAAATGAGCAAAGTCAGACTACGGGATTCAAAATAAGGGACTTCATACCTCCTATAGGGAGGAATCCTCCTCTGAAGAAAGGAAAAAGTGGGTCATCATTTGGGTCACTTCCAAGAAGAGGGGGGAGTTTTTTTCATAGTAGGAGTTCAAGAGATGATAGACGAGTTAATGTTAGGGGATCCATAGGAGGTCAAACCTGCCAGGGGACAAGTGTTATAAGGGGTGGAGCAGAGGGGACCTGTCTACCCATTATGCAGAAGATATAAATAGAAACACCATAGGGATTGTTCAGCTACACCAGGAAGATGTTATGTTTAGGAAGAGGTTGTTTCCATCGTGGGGAAACGGGTCACAGAAAGAAAAAATGACCACATAAAGCCACTGAAGGAGTACAGGGACATGGGATGGCTACCTAAAGCCAACAACAGTTAGTGATAATTGATTGGCTTGTACGACCTACTCAGTCGGGGATAAGTGCCAATAAAGGCCAACCCTGGTTCCAGGAGGAAAGGATTCGAGACAGAATATACCACATCACTCAGGAAGATGTGGGGCAATGCCAGATGTCATAGCAAGTACACTACAATTAGGTTTAATACAAGTTTATGATTTAATGGATCCTGGGGCTAGTTATTCCTTTGTGGCCCATCGAATTGTTAGTAATTTAAATGTGTTACCAAGTAGATTGAATGTATGGATGGTAGTTAGTACACCTTTGGGGGAAAATATAAACATTGATGAGCTATACAAGGGAGTGAAACTATACATTAAGGGGATAGAGCTAAGGGTGGACCTCATGCCTTTAGAATTATATGATTTTGACTTGATTCTGGGAATGGATTAGTTGAATAGATATAAGGCACAAGTAGATTGTTTCAGGAAAAGGAAAAAGCTTTAATCTGATGGTGTTCATGCTACAATTTAAGTTATTTTAGGTGTTACAGACCTCCTCAAATTCCCTTAAATGCAAGTATGGATTTTCTAGATCTAAGCCATGAAAAGTGGGAAAAAGTTGAATAATATCTGGCTTAAAATTAAAATGAGATGCATCAGGAGGAAAAAGTATACATGATGGTGCACTTGTTCTTGTTGGATTCATATGATCTCTAAATGTTCTAACACGATTATTCTCATTATGAATTGACTAGTTATCTTCTTCGGCAATGTTTTCTGAAGAAAATAAGGATTTCCCAGAAACTCTACCACTTAATGTGCGTGTCCAAACTCTCATGCAAGTGCAAAAGGAAAGAAAAGAAAAAGAAAAAGAAAAAACAAAAATTAGAAAAACAAATAAAAGTGAAAACAAAAGAAAATAAAAGAAATATATAATTTATACAATAACTTACCTCTCTGGCAACGGCGCCAAAAACTGGACACGATCAAAGAGTTGATGTCCTATCCCAAGTGCAGGATTGTCAAAGTAATAAATAACCCGGGAAGACCGGGGTCAAACCATAGGGAGGTGAACTATATAAATTTCAAATAATAAAATGATATTGATGTTGAAGAGAACTTTGAGATGTGATAATGATAAAAAGATTAAATAAGGATAAAACAATTGTCAAGGTTAGATGATCCACTAATGGTATTTCAAATAAGCATAGTATAAACTCTTTTTTATTACTCAACTAGAAACCACACACAAAGAAGGTTCCAATCGAATGATTTATCATTAATGGCTCAATATAGATTATTCACATGATCATATTAATCATCTTATTTAAGTAACACCATACTTGTAAATATTGTCAGGTATTCATGATGCTAACTTATGTTAACAACAAATCAAGTTCCTCTCATAACAACGACGTCGACCGAAGACTATGAAGGATCAAACATTTGATGTACCAAGTGTTATACAACACAAATCTAGATTAGTCATTTAACAAGCAAGGTATTAATAATTAGTAAGATAAAAAGATAAGACATGTTAATATCAAACTTTCTTACATATAAACATTGAAGTCCATGTTGAGTTTATATTATACATATTCTAACACCATTAGTGAAACCTTTTCACCTTGACATAATAAACTTAGCTAAACATTATGAATAAGATAAACATAAATAAACTAGATAAGAACATAGTTATGATGAAAAACATAAACAAGAGATTAATGAAAGAAAAACTTAAACATTACAAAAATACAAAGAAAGAAAGCAAGAATATGATTTTGATCTGAAAACCAAGATGCCTAAATATATGGCAAATGGCTCCTTATTATTGGATAGTTTCACCCATATTTACCTAGTGTTTTGCCTATGTTTTATATATAAAATGGCTTGATATTCTTTGTATTATGTTTTGGAGGCAGTTTTGGATGAAAGATGCAAAAAGGAGTAAATTGGAGGTAATTGACAAATTTGACCTTCAGTAGATGTTTTGTGTAGAGCGTGAGTTCTAGAGGTCGAAATGAAGTGATTATAGTGACATTAAAAAGATAACATCTATACCTTTCTGGAAATGTAAGGCAAGAAAATAAAATAAGGAAGAGAATGGAAATCGCAGCCTTTAAAGTCAAATCTCGTAATCTGCCAATATTGATGTTCGGTCATTACAACTTGAATATCTTGAGCTACAGAAGTTCAATTGATGCAAACTCAATGTTTTTGGATTCCAGATTCAAAGACATATAATGCTCCAAATTTCATCCAAAAACGATGTCATATGAGGGAGATATGATTTTTCAAAAATGACAATTGAATTCTGCCAGGAAACAGGTTTCGTGAAGAAACGAATCCAAATTATGTTCATAGGCATCTAAATCGACATCCAAGTTTTTATTTCAGCAATTTAGCTCCTCTAAGTCAAAGCTTGAAGATTTCATAGAAGGCTATTTCTTTTTTTTTAAAAAAAATAGTTATTGAAGTACTTAAATGTAAACTATCTACTTAAGGGAGGACTATTTTGTAAAATAGAGACTAGGGATTCCTAGGATATAAAAAGAATGAGAGAAGAGAAGGGAGGCAACCAACCAAGAAGAGAAAAACGCCCCCTTCCTCTAAGAAACCCAAAATCATGCATTCCTTCTTTTTTTTTATTAGGTGTTCAACAAACATGCAAGGCCACACTTTTTTTCTTGGTTGCAAGGACACGAGAATGCATGAAAATAATTGTTTATGTGTTGGACATGCAAACCAGAATTTTGGACAATGTTTTTAGCTAACTTGTGACCAGAAATTTTTTAACAGACACAGCAGTTCATTTATATAAATTTTTTATTTTCACTCTTTGTTGACACTAAACATTTAACTAATATACATCCATTTAGACACTTTATTGTGTAAAATAAAAGAATATACTTATTTGAATAAAAATAAAGTTCAAATACCCAATTTTAAAAATCATTAAGTTCAAACACTTAAAATCTTATTATTCCTTTGATTGTCCCGATAGTGGAATAATAAAATCCAAAATGGTCATCATATTAGGGTCATTCGAGGGAGGCATTCATATCATTTCCCCTGCATTGAAGCGATTTTTGGTTCATGTCAAATCGGCAGCAACACGATTTTTGTTGTCAATTTTTGAATCGGCAGTGATAGTTTTCGTTGCTGATTTTTGAATCGGCAACGACTTAGCTTCGTTGACGGTTTCTGAGTCAATGGCGGTTGTGTGCATTGACAAAGCCATGTGTTTTGTAAAACCTGATAAAAAAATTTTAATGTTAGACCGACCTATTTAAAGGAAAATTGGTGGGGGAGGAATTGGCCTATCCTAGGACGGGATTATAGAGGATATAACCATCCGTAGGATAAGTCAATAAGGGGATAGAGACCAAGGATAACCAACATCCAAACATCCCCTCTCATTTAAGAAGGGTATAAATACAGGAGGGAAGAGAAGGTGACCGTTTCTTTTCCTGAAAACAAGCCCTTGATTGTTGTGTGAGGAGAGAGTTAGAAGAAAGGAAAGGAGACCATGAAAGGCAAGTGAGCCATGGAAGGGCCAACTGCTGCAACAGAGAGGGAAGAGATGAAAAACCGAAAGTAGAGAGGAAGAAGAAGAAGAACTATATAAGAAACCTGCCTAGGACAACCCAAAATCATGAGGTAAGGAAAGAACATCACCTCATTACTTGCCTCTTGGAATTTCGTGATAGAAAAGAGAAGGAAACAACAAGGGTTTGGCTAGGGTTCTTACACTTATTACTTGAGAGGACTAGATGGAAAGATTAAGGAGAATGGGGGTTGGATGGGGGGACATATTCTAGAAACATTGACAAAAAAAGAAATGGATGAAAATGATGAACAAAACTTAGACTAAGGGCCGACCAAGGGAAAAAAAATGGACAAGGATGAAATGAAATTATAAAAACTGAAATTTATGACCTTGTTTAACTCATGGAAACATGCATGAGCTGAGGTAAAAATTCATGTTCATGATAATGAATGGATTTAGCATGCATGAGTGAAGAGTTGTGTGAAAATAAAATGGAAGAATATGCAGAGTTATGATCTTGTTGAACCCTTAGGATGATAACTTAGCTGAAACATAATCTTTGTTAATGTTAATGCTTTGATTTTACTATAAGGTTAATGAACTTGCATGAATATGGTTAAAGTGAATGAGAATGTGGTTACGACATGAATGTTGTGATTATCCTTGTGTTAATGACATAAATTATGCATATGTGGTGGATGAAGTTCTGCGAAAATGTGTTGAAATGATAGTAAATGTGCAGAATTGTGTTGTTGTTAAGCCTTAGGGGCATGTTGAAACTGAAGTGGAAATCACACCATGTTAATGCCTTGATTTTTGCGTAGGTAATGGATGAACTTGGTTAATTAGAAATCAAATGGTTAAATGTATGGTCATGTCATGTTGTTGGGAATATGTTTATGTTAGACTTGATAAAATGCATGAGCAAGATTGAATAAAATAGGGCAACTATGTTTCGGCCATGAAGAGTAAAAGCAGAATTGACTCAAAAGTCGCTGACGATTACTGAATCAGTAGCGACATGGATTGTGTTGATAATTTGTGGGTCCGCAACAACTCAATTTTTGTCAATGATTTGTATCAATAGTGGGATGTGTGTGCTGATGAATTCTATGTTAGTAGCGAACCAGTTTCCGCTGTCGAATTGTATTGTTAAAAGCGAAACAGTTTTCGATGTCGAATTGTGGTGCCAACAACGAATCAATTTTTTCTGCCAAATTGTGGTTCCGCAACGAAACCTTTTTCATTGTCGGATGGTGGCGTCACCAGCGAGCCAATTTCGCTGACAATTCTGTGTTCCAGCGAATCAGTTCGCTGGCGAATTTGTGTCTCAAGCGAACTAGTTTCCATTAACTAATTTCTGCAGTAGATTTACATATTTGAATTGGTCTAGTGACCAAAATGATTGCATTGTGTGATTGTGTAATATGTGGAACACTAGAATGTGAACATGTGGATTCTTGAAATATGTATGGTGATGAGTCATGTGATTTCAAAATACAGATGAGCTGATTTGTGACCATTGATGTGTTAGGGTGCGACCGGGTAGGGACACCCCACATGAGGAACATGTAGGTGGTTTCCACCTTTTTCTTGTATAATGTTAATGTTCTGAAATGATTTACTTGTAGATGATATATTATTGCATTGTGGTGAATGTTAAACTGATTATGAAATGTTGATCCAATTCTTGATGAATTTTAGAACGATGATGAAATGTTGATTGAATTCTTGATGAATGTTGAAACGACGATGAAATGTTTGATTGAATTCTTGATGAATGTTGAAATGACTATGAAATGTTGCTTGAGCTGGTGATTAGCTTCACCTAACGGCATCCAAGATCGATGGTCGGGTTGTAACGATGATTAGCTTCAACTAATGGTATCCTAGATGGATGGCCAAATTGCGTTAATAATTAGCTTCGGCTAATGGCATCCTAGACGGAAGCCCGGGTCGCATAGATGATTAGCTTTGGCTAATGGCATCCTAGATGGATGATCGGGTTGCGTTCATGATTAGCTTTGGCTAATAGCATCCTAGATGGATGACCGAGTTAATTATGATGATTGGCTTCAGCTAATGGTATCCAAAGGAGATAATGGGTTAGATTTTATGATTAGGTCTTAAGTTGACTTGTAATGAAAATTATAATGGAACACAGATGTGGATGTGCGAACATGTAAATACGATGTTATGAATATATTTATGTGATATTCTCTTTTATAAGGATGTTGTGTTGTGAAATCACATGAGGATTGAATGAAAGAATGTACTAGATGTGTAAAATTGTCGTTCGGCATTCATGTGTAAACTCGTGTTGATAACGAGACTAGAACATAAATGCAAATGTATGAGTATTTCAATATGATGTAATGTAAATGTATGAATATGAGAATATAATATTATAGGCATGTATATTAAATAACTATTTTATGGGAATATTGATTTACAAAAACTATATCCGTATGATGCCATGTTAAGGAAGGGAACCTAATTACTATTTTATGGAATGTCATTATGAGAAGTATTGATAACTTAATGGAAAAAAAAATTTCCACTGATTTTGGCTTTGAAAAAGTCGAGTCGTTATAGTAGATGCCATAGCACAATATTTTGCTTCCGTTAAAGATTGAGAAACAATAGATTGTTTCTTGCTCTTCCAAGAAATAAGAGAATCACCTAAAAAGATACAAAAACTGGTAACAGACTTACGTTCTGGGGGATCACTGACATGATCAGCATCAGAGTATGCACGCAGCTGCAAGGAAGAGGTGGATGAGAGTAAAACACTTTGAAAGACCATACCACGAAGATGTCGCAAAATACGAAGAATAGTTGTCTAGTGAATTGTAGTAGAAGAATCAATAAACTGACTAACAACATGAACAACATATACAATATATGGACGAGTAATAGTGAGATATACCAAGCTCACAACAATAGTACAGTATAAAGTAGGATCTGTCAAAGATAGACCAACAAAAGAATAATACCTTATGTATCAATGAGAGTATCTATAGTCTTTTTATCAGTGAGTCTAGCCCGCTTAAGAATATCTGCAACATATTTCGACTGAGAAAGAAGGCAACCTTTAGGTGAGTAAGCTACTTCAATACCCAGAAAATATCGAAGATAACCTAAATCCTTAATTTCAAACTGTTTAGCCAATTCTGTCTTCAAAATTGAAATATCATCAATGTCATCACCAGTAATAATCATATCTACGACTTGCATTAGTGCACTTAATAAAAAGGGCAGAATCATAACTACTAGAAACAAATCCAAGAGACAAGATCACAATAGAAAATTTCTCAAACCAAGAATGAAGTGCTTGTTTGAGACCATATAACATTTTCTTGAGCTTAGAAACATACCCAAAGTCATGTGAAACACTAGGAGGAGTGCCATATAAACGTTTTCTTAAAGATCTCCATTCAAGAAGGCCCTTTTAACATCAAGTTGAGAGATATGCCACTGACAAACCAAAGCTATAATAATAAGAGTACGAATAGTAGTCATTTTTGCAAATGGGGAAAATGTCTCCTCATTTTGCAACTAACCTATCTTTGTATCGCTCAATAGACCCATCAGAATTAGTCTTGATCTTAGACAACCAACAACACTCTTACTAGGAGGTAGAGGAACAAAATCTCAAGTATTTTTCTTATACAAAGTAGAAAGTTCCTCATCTATATCTTGCTGTAAAAAAAGGGTCAAGAATTGCCTTCTTATAGGAAGAGGGCTTAGAGAGACAATGAACAGAAGCTAAAAAAGAAGTAAAGGATGAAGAATAACAAGAATAAGCAAATTCTAGTAGTTTTATGGATATACAAAAGCATATGGATTGACATAAAGGTGGATCCACAATCTTAGACGAAGCTTGGGGGGTTGTAGATAAGAATAAAGTGTCAGTACCTGCACAATGATTAGTACAAATTGGTTGAACATGGGAAAGGGTATCTAAGGTACTAGGAACATGAGATGATAAACTATCAGAATCTTTAGAAAAGGGATCTATATGACTAATACCAGGTCTAGTCAAGCTATGAGTAGTGGATAGAATAGAAAAGAAAGGTATATGCTCGAGAAAGACAACATAACAGGATACATAAAGTTTCTGAGTTATTGGATCAAAACAACGATACCCCTTTTTACCTTCATCATAACTCAGAAAGACACAAATAGTAGATCGAGAGGACAACTTACTACGTTCAACATAAGGACGAAGAACGAAACAAGTATAACCAAAAACTCTAAAGGGGGAATAATCAGGGACATACCCACATAACTTTTCAAATGGAGAAAAACCTGAACTATGAGAAGATGAAATTGTATTAATCAAACTTATAGCAGTAAGGACAACTTCTCCCAAAAATTCACTAGGAATAAAAGCAAACAACAAGAGAGAATGAGCAGTTTCGACAATGTGCCTATGTTTTCTTTTAGTAACACCATTTTGCTTAGGAGTATCTATACACGAAATTTGGTGAATGGTTCTATCTAAGGCAAACAACTCACAGAATTTATTAGAGGTGTATTCCCTACCTAAATCACACTTAAAACATTTTATAACAGTAGAATGTTGAGTTTTGACAAGAGCTCGAAATGCTACAACTGTGGTAGAAAAGGGCACTTCAAAAGGGATTATTGGTTTAAAAAGGGTATAGAGAACACTATAGAGTTATCAAAACCTCAAGGATGTATTACAAGCACTTCAGAAGATGGGGAGGTTTTATATAGTGAAATAACGGGAGTCTCTACAGATAGAAAAGTGCTTACTGAGGTTTAGTTAAGGGATTCAAGAGTGACATGGCATATGACTCCTAATCGAGATTGGTTTCATACATATGAACCCATCTCTGAAGGCTCAATGTTCAAGGGTAATGATCATGCTTTAAAGATTGTTGGCATTCGCACCATCAAATTGAAGATGTATGATGGCTCAATTCATACTATTTTAGAAGTGCGACATGTGAAAGGCTTATAGAAGAAAATTTTATCTGTGTGATAATTTGATAATCTTGGCTGTAAGATTTGAATAGATAATGGAATCATGAAAATCATCAAAAGAGCACTGGTGGTTTTAAAGGCAAGAAAGATAGCTACAAACTTTTTTGTGTTAATAAGAGAAACACATCATGAGGTAGAGGTGTCAATCGCATCAACCAGTCCTTCAGAAGAGAAGACGATGATGTGGCATAAAAAACTAGGCCACATGTCAAAGAAAGTTTTAAAAATTCTCTCTGATAAAAAGTTACTCCATGGGCTTACAAAGGTTACTATACCCTTTTATGAGCACTGTGTTATAAGTAAACAACACACGTTGAAGTTTGGCACATCAACATCTAAGAGAAAATGCATCTTAGACCTGATTCATTCTGTGTTTGGCAAGCACCAGTTATATCCTTGGGAGGAGCAAGATACTTTGTATCATTTATAGATGACTTCTTCTGGAGATGTTGGGTGTATCCAATTAGAAGGAAGGCAGATGTTCTCGCAGTCTTCAAAACCTTCAAAGCGCGGGTAGAACTTGAATCTAAAAAGAAGATCAAGTGTTTGAGGATTGATAATAGAGAAGAATATACTAGTGATGAATTTGATAACTTTTGTCAACATGAAGGTATCAAAAGGCAGTTCACAATAACATACACTCCATAACAAAATGGAGTGGCAAAGCGGACGAATATAAATCTATTAGAAAGAACAAGAGCAATGTTGAAGGCTATAGGTCTAGGAAAGCCATTTTGGGCAGAAGTAGTCAAAACCGCCTGTTATGTGATAAATCGATCTTCATCAACTGCAATTGAGCTGAAGACATTAATGGAGATGTGGACTGGGAAGGTAGCTGATTATTCTTGGTTGCATATATGTGGAAGTCATGTGTACATGATGTACAATACTCAATAAGTTAGCAAGCTAGATTCAAAATCTAGAAAATATATATTCTTGGGATATGTTGATGGAGTGAAGGGGTATCGCTTGTGAGATCCCACTGCCCATAAGTTAGTCATCAATAGAGATGTCATATTTATAGAAGATAAAATGCAAATGGAAGAAAATAATAGCATTTTAAAGGAGACTACAGTAGTCCAGATGATAAACACTTAGAATCATACTTCTTCTAAAGCTACACTAGAGCATAAAGAACAAGAACAGATAGACTCTAAAACTCCTGAAGTTTGACAGTCAACTCGTGAAAGAAGACCACCGGCTTGACACTCAGAATATGTTACTAGGAGCAACATTGCATATTGTCTTCTAATAGAGGATGGAGAGCCATCAACTTTCCATAAGGCTATAAAAAGCACAGATGTATCTATGTGGATGACAGCAATCCAAGAGGAGATTAAAACTCTACACAAGAATAACACTTGGGATCTTGTTTCGCTACCGCAAGGAAGGAAGGCCATTGGCATCAAATGGGTTTACAAGATAAAGCGTGATGGTAATGATCAAGTGGAGCGGCATCGGGCAAGATAAGTGGTGAAAGAATATGCTTAGAAAGAAGGAATAGACTTCAATGAAATATTTTCTTCCATGGTACGACTTACTATATATTTATAAGTAACAACAAATTAATTAATGATATATTTCATTAAAATTAATATTACCATCCGTTTGGCATGTGCAGCAAACAAAACGGAGCCACCGATGTGTGTGGTCACCGAATTATGAATTTACCGGTTCCGGTTGTCGACACCGAACTATGAGCGTCGTGTGAACCGTTTAGACATCACGTGCAGAATATATTATGGCCATATATTCCCTGAAATGTATGGTGGTTTGAAATCCCTCCAAACTGCCACGTCATTCTAGCTTTGGAGACCGTTATCTCTCGCGTATTTTTTGCCTTTTTTTCATGATTCATACCAAAAATCATGCAACCTACTTCCATAGTGACAAATTAGATTTTAAAACATAAATTGTTTTTTTAAAAAAATATCATATTGCAACAGAATATGTTACCTAGTTGCCGTGTGATTTTTCCACACTCTCCTCGCAACATTGTCATGCACGCTGTCCCATTTGAATTTGTGCTGTGTATAAATAATTTATTTAAAATAAAAATAATAATTTATTTACAATTATAATAATAATATATTAAAAATAAGTTGGAAATTAGAACTTAACACCAACCTGAAATCTTTGAAACCATGCATCGATATAAGGTCTCCATTCAGGATGTTGGAAACCTGACTCCATTGAAATAATGGAATCTCCATCGACGATTTAAACGTCGATGTTATTACTCAGGCGACCTTTATGTTTGTGAACCTGAAAAAAATTAAATTAATGAAATATTACTATTCATAAATTATGTTATAATTTAAAAAGAAAAACTAAAACTGAAACAAACTTACATTGAAAAGTCGTCCTTCCAATGTGCCTGGTATTTGTGGGTGAATTGATTCCGTTGTGAAGGCACACCTCCTCTACGCTATGAAACCGCGCTCGAAGAGGCAACATTGTGAGTCGGCGCAAGTGCCTCTTCTTGATCGGCAACTAAGGACAAGTCATCCTCGTTGCTAGAAGAACTAGCTGCAACCATATGCTCACAATGTGCTGTTGATTTCATTCTACGTATCGACATAAATTTATACGAATAATTATATAATTTAAATCGATTATTAAAAAAAATTTCAGCAGCACCTCCCCTATATTGGAGATTACCCAAAGTTTTCAAACCTACAAATATTGACAACATCCACAAACCAATTCACTCCATTGAAAAATCTTATATATAACCTAACATCTATACAAATTTAACAATAAAATAAAGAAAAGAATAACATTTAATTTTATATATTCAACTAATATCTATAGAAATTCATCAATAACAATTAAAATTAATGGAAATAATTAAACACATATCATGCAATAATAGAGTAAAATTGAGATAAAATAATTAAATTTAATCATATATATTCAATTACCATTTACAAGGTAACTTCAACAATAACAATTAAAATTCAACAAAGTATTCAATTATTATGACAATACAAACAATAAAATATATTGAATAAAGTTTTAAAAAAAACTATAGATTTGAGGAATGAAAAATGCTTACCTTAATAGTGTGTTTATTTGAGGACTTTATCTACATACAATACAAGAAAACAAAAAACACAACAAAAATATATTATTAATAAAACAAAGAAAAAATGAGAAAAATAAAATCATTAAGCATATTAAATGAAAATGCATACACTTTAATTTGTTGAAGATTACAAGAAGCTAAAGATTACAAGAAAAAATGAAAAATTTTGCAATAGAAGAGAGAAAAAAGATGAGATTAAACGAAAAAGGAGAGAAATGAACTGAAGGGGCGGTCGTTGAGATTTATAGTGCAGTTTTACCGATGGACTCATCGATGACCTATTTAAATAATATTATTTTTAATTATTCCGTCGGTGAATTTTCAAACGTTTGTTGGTAAATTTTGATTTTCGCACTAAAATTTTTAAATGACCCTCCAGAATTTTCACAGTCCATCGACATATTCACACGGTTAGAGATGCATTAATACCCGCCCATTGAAATTTGCACAGTCCATCAATAATTGTGAACTGCATCGACAAAAACCGACAGATTGTATCCGTCTTTAGAGACGTCTGTGATTATGGAATATGCAGTAAATATTTTGCAACTTTCTGTAAAAATACGTCTATATACAACCCAAGATGCACGTTCCTTGATTCAACTAAAAAGTGACGGTGGTTTCCTCGGTAATTGTGATGGTGAATTAGTCACATCACTGTACGGAGATTCCAGTCTGAATCCCTCGGTCATTTCGTCAGTAAAATCGCCCGCCAAAACTGCCACGTCATCGAACTTATTTTTTTAAAAAAATTTCTATATATATATATTTCGTCTGTAATTCAGTCGGTAAATACTGACGGCATTAGTTCGTCGGTATTTACCGACTGAATTACCGATGGAATAGTATCTATCGGTAATTATCACCGCAATTTACCGACATAATTGTTCTCTCGGTAATTCCGTTTGTTTTAGGCGAATTTCTCGTAGTGGGTGTGATATAAACAGATGAGAAACCTAATCTAAAATCCCACTGTTTTCACTGGTAGTGGAACTGTTCTAGCATTTTATGACTTATTTTTCCTATAGCAATGGACTTTGTGTCTAGGAATATCCGGTGCATGCAATCTTCTTATCGCTGTAGTTGGTGGTGGAGGTGGTGTGTAGGTTTTAGTCTTCCCAAAATTTCTGGAAGTAATCTGTCGATGTATTATAGTTTGATTCTATCCTTTTGTTTGCTTTGTGTTGTTATTGATAACCAATGCTGTACAGCTTCCTAAAGGCACGCATCAGTGGTCAAGCTTTCTTACTCCTGAAGAACTGGTGCTTATCCTACAGCGTGCTTCTATCAATGTAAGATGGATGCTTTCCCTTCTGACATTTTGACATGTCTACTACTGTTACTTCTTAGCAAAAACTTATTGCTTTGGGTTTGGTGCTCGCCAGGTTAAAGAAATGGCTGGATTTGTTCACAGCCCCTTGACTGGGCGATGGTCTCTATCTGATGATATTTCTGTGAACTTCATAGCCTT
>Ga0307515_10002031_pt1 | contig 44718 bp, 38 predicted proteins | sample 17_EM_MG_FD_194513 | JGI IMG/M metagenome (GOLD analysis project Ga0307515, IMG submission 194513) | Populus trichocarpa ectomycorrhiza microbial communities from riparian zone in the Pacific Northwest, United States - 17_EM | ecosystem: Host-associated > Plants > Roots > Unclassified | place... | reverse complement strand
GGTTTTTGGGCTGCCGCTTGCTGAGATTTAAAGATATCGAAAATCGGAGACGGCCAAAAGATGCGCCGTGCAAAGCTGCATATTTCACATACCAAACACTATACTCTCTAATCAATATTTGTGGCCTAAAAGTGATGGTTCGCTTGAAAAATCGTCGATTTTTGATGGGGTAAGGCCGTTGCCACGCAGACCTATAATACCCGCCGGGTCCAAAACTGGAACCGTTGCTAACACTAATTCTAAGAGACAGACTTCCTTTTGAATGAAACAGAATATAGAGTACAAACTTACGGCATGTTAGCCAGATAATTCTCTGTATCAATATATTTACTAGCCTTGGAAAATTGACTATGCACAGATTGCCCATTACAGGGATATATACTGTGGCAACTTGGAAGCATTTAACCCAACTAACAGGAACAACAGTAATGTTCCATGAGAATGTGAGGTATAACCAGCATGAGCTATATTGTAGCATATACTGAAATCAATATACGATACCATTCTGAATGACACTGACAATATAAGCCAAACACCATGAATATACAAATGAACATTGTCCTTATAGCCTGATGGCAATACTAATACCCATATCAAACCAAAAAGTTAAAACCAATAACAAAAATAATACCAGAAGCACTGATGTTGAATTTTCCTTGCGATACTTGATACCAAAGTGTAATAAGAAAAATAGTATGATATAAACTATTGGATAAAACACCAAGTTATTGACAACATATTAACTGAGTAAATTGGTACTTACTAAGAAAACATAAAACTGGCTAGTTGACATTATTCTAACATATTGACATGATACTGATTGATTAATACAATAATAATTGTGTATAATACAGAATACAGTTCAAGTTATATTAAAGAGCTAATGTAAGAGGCACTGGTTCAGTCCAAGGTTGAGCACAATACAATACTGCATATTCAGATAGTAGATCAAAGTGGAGTATAATAGAACATTGTGAGAATCTCACACATTGCATGGTGTGGCAATGATTGTAGAGAGTATTTTCTTAGTGGAAAGTTTCTTTCTTGACAGAGAGGGGTATAGCAGTATAAATGTAATATTTTGGCTGAATAATCTTTCTTTGATATATACATTAGCTACAACTCTGAAAATTGACTATATATACTTTGTTCATTATACTTAGGCTTACTATATCAGTGGTTTCTTACAATACTTGCTTTGTATATTCAAATATACCATTTTCAAAATCTAGTGGAAATGATCTTGCCCAACATATTTAGTTATTGACCAGAAGTCATTCGGTTATGTTCCACTAATCCCCCAGTATGTAATCTTCATTCAATACAAGTTACGGTGGCGGCTTCACCACCCTTTGGAGGTACCGAGATAGATCATCTCCAGCTCAACTCCCATGTATACCTTACCCCTGGCTTTCAAGTGCTTGGAAGGTACCAAAAGTGGGGCACACTTCCACATATGATATCAAGTCCTTGCAGCCATTTCGCTGTGCTAGAATATCTAAAGATACTCTAGTGACATATATTACTTGATTTGTGCGAAGAAAAAAAGTTGAATGCACTACCTGGTCTCTCTACCAAATACCACACATATGGTGCCATGCCACCCTCCACATCAATAACTGTCTGTATCCAGGTGAATATTCTACTAAATAGACTATCCAGCCACTCTGTTGGTTGTTTCTGTTGAGGGACATTATGGTGGAGAAGAGGAATGGAGAAAGGCATTAAGACCACAGTAGCAAAAGGAGTGAGGCTCTATAACTTACTCAACTGCTACTGATATACCCTATGATTTGTAGTTGTGAATCAGTGGATCTAGAAGGCAGAAGGCCTATCTTCAACATTCCACCATACCTCTTGCAGCATTGTGAGTGGATTCTGGAGGGAGCAGTTCTAGCTCGAGGAGTATAAGAAGAGGGTGACACGATTTGATAGAACACCCAGCCTTGAGGAACCACACATATTGCATGGATCAACAAAAGCTCAACATGAGTACATGTAACCAAGAGCTGGAAAGAATAGAGTGTGTATTTTGTTGTGCGGTAAAATGATACATTGGCAAAAGTGCAAATTGACTATAGCCTGCACTACGCATACATGTGTACATACACAGCTTATAGCAAGATTCCCGCAGACCTCTGCACAATGTGCCGTCTATAGTCATCAATATTCCATTCATAGAGGTGTGCTCCTGTGCCTATGGAACCATATAAGACTGGCAGCCAGAGATGAATATATGCCTGTGTTTACTACATGGCTGGTATAGCAGTACAGAGTCCACCAAGGAGCCTGCTGGCACATCAATGTCTTATCAGAGCCTACTCTGAAGCCTGCTTGATATCCTGCTTGGGAGCCTGCTTTATGGCCTCATTGAGAGTCTGCTTGCTGTCTGCATGACAGAGCAACACATGAGAGCTGTGCCAGCCAGATGAATACTTCAGCAGGAGTTGAGTTTTCCACACGATGGTTTTGGCTCATGAAAATCTGTGAGTTTGTGGAAGGTTTGACACAAATGTTGATGAACTGAATCTACATGCCTAATTGCTTCTGGTACTATGATCACCATCACCAACACTATCATAATCATCACCATCATCACCATCAGCGTCATACTATTGCCAATCTGGATTTCGGCCCTGGACTGAATGTGCACACATTTACCCCCAATTGGTAGGCTGCAGGTGGGTGATTTTGGTACAAAATTTGAATCACAAGATCCAATTTTCAACTTTTTCTGCAGAATCTATAATTGTGATTTTCAATATCATGACTATAAGGCATTGTGAGATCCCATTGTGATGGGCACAATAAAGATATGATTCACACTTTAATATTGACCAACGTTATGATTTCTGGCATGGTATGCTACCCACTACCCACCATCTGCCTCCAGGTGGCTGGTGGCTGCAACTCTGCAAGTCTCTTGATCAAATACCAAGAAGCATATATGGCAGCATATAGTCAGGTGAAATCAGATGTGTCTTGCCTCTTAAGAGTGATCTTGGAAGTGTAGAGCCAAGTAGGCTGAGAGTGTATCATGTAATGCAATTGGCGATATACTTATTAGCATGCTTGGGACTGTACTTGAGAGCATCTTCCGAGCCTACAAAAGATCATATATAACTGCATGTATACGATCAAGTGCAATTAGGAGCATCCTTGGGAGCATGCTCAGAAGGGTACTTGAGAATGTACCTGAAGGTGTACCTGGGAACATACTTGAAGTGTACTTGGAAGCATCTTGAGAGCTTACCTGGGAGCAAAGAGTAAAGCAGGCTCAGAATGTGTTATTGAGTGTAATTGGAAGCATACTTGAGATTGTAATTGGGAGTGTACTTAAGAGTGTCTTGAGAGCTTACTTGAGAGCATGCAATGAAGTGTATTCATCAGTATTTTTGAATACAGCATGATAAATAATATTATGCGCACAAAATTGTATGTATGTCATAGTACTGTAGTCAATGCGCAGGCTCATCAGAGCTCTTACTGCCATGTGGCAAATATGCTCTGCATTACGATCCCAGAAACTGCTTCTCTATGAGTTAAGCATCATGTAATGTCATTTTTCTTGGTGTACCTATCTACCCCAGAGTCTGCTAAATATATACACTCCTCATCACCCAAGTCACCTCTGTTATCCCTGTAATTCATTGCACCATCATCCCCCTGCTGACTTTCCCTGCCAATGTAAGCAGTGGAAATATGATAAGGATTTTTCCATTACCCTGTGTACACTCAACTCCAACTTCTACAGTATACCCACTGTACAGGTCCCAAGCCCACTAGTATATCTGTAAGTTGATACTATTTCTATGGCTAGAGCAATTATTGTCAGCTGAAAAGAAGCTTTCTGCTCAGCTATTTGAATTATTTGAAATCCAATGATGTCACGAAGTTTTGCTCTAATCACAACATGTTCTAGGCATGCAACATCCATAAATAGGTCCTATTTCACTTCCCAGTTGCTGATTTACTCCATTGTAAATCCTCCTCATACTACTGTAAAAAAACATTACAATAAAGGTAATAATCCACAACTACTCACCCAATATTAAAAATATCGTGAATGTCAACCTGGGATGTGAAAGCAGGTAGAGTTATACACATTTCATATATATCACGCTTTGTTGTCAGAGTGCAACTTGCAGACTTAAATTAGTAGGTTGTTTTTAATTCAAGTTCTTGTGGTTTATACTTGCCACTATCAGCCACTCAGCCACTCAGCAACAGAATTCTGACCAATAGGAATCGAAAAAGACACATTCCGTGTGCTTATATGAATAATATTCAAATTGTTTGCAGTAGAACTAATCCCACAATAGCCAAATGCGATACAAAGTACCGATAGCTATATGAATGAATCTAACAACAATACATGATCTGAGAGTGGGTAAGTGTAAGGGTAAATGGGTCTCCACATCAGTACCTTGATTTATACCAAAAACATTACTATTCAACTTATCTGTAGGATACCATGTGTCTACCTTCGCAACTGTATCCGATGAATTCTTATACTTTGGTATGCTCGAGGATATGTCCATTTACAATAAACTATAAACACTATTGGTGTCTTTAGTAATTGGTAGCCACTATTGCAGCCATGGCTTCAACTAAACTCTTCTCTGTAGAGCCAAATTCCATATACTAGATGCAGAGTCAATAACATGCAAACTAGAAACAGTATATGCAGAAGTGTGGGAGTGGGTAGATAGATAGTAAAGTTGCTGCTTGCCTGACCCCAACAACTTTTCATCTCTTTTATATCCTCTTCCCTACTCCTTATGTTTTCTGCTGCCTTTCAAGCCACACTCAAGAATAGGTTGGGAGCTGGCTGAAGAAAAGGTATTTCATTGACCAAAATATCCACAAAGGCGGCGAAGCCGTCTCCTGAACTAGTAAGTACTAGGCCCTGGATCCCCAATATCGACAACACTGTTGCGCCAACATCCCCAACGATATCATACCTTGCGAAAAGCGAACCCCGCCAGAATGTGCAACAAGTGAAATGTGAATGATAGCTCGTAGATATTGCGTCACTCCCTAGCTTCGACTGTTTCTACGCTGGAATTCACTGGGTAAGGTTGTCTGTAACCGAGAGCATCATCGTTGACACCCACTGGTTAGCTTCGCCAAGGCTCAGGTAAAGGGTCATGAAGTTCGTTCCCGACAATCCCAAAGATCCTAAAAGGAGGGGAGAGATTCACTAGAGTGGGCATTTCCAAGTAGTTTCAGGAGCTTCATCCCGTTTGACTGTCACGGCGCGGAGAGTGATAAAACTGCATCGTCTCACTGACATTCACCCCTCTCACTTTGCCCTTGCTTCCTACAGCCGCCACCCCCGAAACCATCCAACTCTCGTACCCTTTGCTTTGAACCTCTCTTATCCCTCTATTTACTCTCCTCCCGCTAGCCGAACGCCATCTTGTGTTTGACAAGCGTTGCATCATTAACGCTCCCTCAACATTACCGGCAACGGACCACCACCTGCAGGACTGAGGGAACATCTCAATTGCATTTGGAATAAGCTTCAGGATATTTTAGCACTGCAAAAGGAAGCACGGACTAATGGTGACCACCCGATTCTCCAGAGTCTAATATGGGCAAGTCACCGCAAGCAGTGGGGTCTACTGAAGGAGCTCAGGCATAATTGACCAAGCAAATTTACGATGACATTCGCTTGTTTTGTTTCGGATAAACACGAGCCCGTTTGCGGAAATTCGTGTACGCTTGGAATAGCTTCTTCCCATTCTTCCTCTTTAACTATCGAAACCAAGACTATTGGTGGAAATATCAAGGTTCACAATCCCCCCGCCGTGATTTGTTGCGCTCTGAACGTCATTCTTAATGGGTTGTCGGAATGTATTCCGGGGTTCTTTGCAACCTATTCAGATTTATGGCGTTCTTACTGGCGACTGTCGAGACTTGACTACAGGGACGGCTGGTACGATGGCCTCATGTTTGTTCAGAAAATTTTCACGGATGGTGAGTATTCCCTCCTACACATAAGGGTACGTCCGGTCCTTACATGAACTAACATAATCTCTACCAGTTTAGCTGCAACGTTTTTTCGCTAATTCAAATAATTCGTAAGGCGAAGAAGCTTAACGCCAGTTTCCAAACTGTTCTCAACATGGCATTCTCTCCTCGGATGCTTCACTGGCTTCAGTGCGGGCTAGATAACCTAGATGTGAACTTGGTGTATTCCGGTCCTGGCGACTCCCATTTCCCACTCAATGCTACCTTGAAGCGTGTGTTCGAAACATAGCTGCGGCCACAGATCCTTCTACAGTTTGTGCTCGATATCCGGCCGAAGCAAAGAAGAAATTGACGGTCGCAAAGCTGCTCTGATTGCAGAACCACTAGACAAAATACAGACCGTTCTTGACCCATCGGCGTTAATGAAGCTAAATTAATCAGATCCATCAAGGCAAAAGAAAGGCTACCCGATCATTATGGCTCGATCAGTAAAAAGAATGCCAGTCTGCAACAAATGACACCTTATGCCCTCTTGGCATATCTACATCAATCGTTCGAGCCGGGAGTCAATTTAGCTACATCGCTGTTACGAAACTCAGCTACTTCAGTTACTAGCTATTATTTAAGGCCTACTGCGGACAGTACCAACACACGAAATGCTGCTTCATCGTTCATGGTTGGCTCTCGGACACAAGCCATCCATAGGTAATTCCGGATTTCAAAAAGAACCTTCCCCGGAAACAGCATGCTGAGAGCACCTCTTGAAGTATAGGATCTTCAAATTGTTCGTGCTGCAATTAAAAAGTTGAATAGGACCCGCATGGATAGTCATACAATGATTCCAACAGTCTGGACGATATCAGTCTGAGATAGGGCTCAGTACGGTCCGGTCCAGCGGGGAGGGCAGACTGAACCGAGCCACAGACTGCCAGTTCTGCACTGGACGATCCCGGTGCGAACCAGAGCCGAGAGCTAATATATTAAGAAGCCAGTTCCATTTCAGCTGGAGTCTAGTTACATGAAAGTCTAGTAACATTAAAAGCGGGCAGGGATTCTCAGCCTAGAAAATTGCAATCCAGGGTCGGGCACAGCTCTGCCCGGACAAGACGGACGGTTGGGAAGGCTTACGTCGACTCAGATTTCCGCCAGAGACTTTAGGAATCACTTACCCGCGACTACAAGGAAGCCAATCTTGTTGACACGCGGATGTTGTAGTGTGCGTGAAGAACTCGTCAATCGTCTGAATTCTAAAGAGCAGAAGAGAAAAAAAGGAGAAAGCTAAAGTATACGATATTAAGACAGCTATACTGGGAGTGGCAGCCCACGTAACAGCCAAGCAATGACACGATGCCCGTCGATGTTCTCGGGCGAAAACCGTATTTCCGTCAACAAATCTTATTGAAATGGGTAACAAGACCTTCACTTTCTTTAGTAGATTTTCTTTCGTGGACACAGTCTCTGAGCACCGCCTTGGATATGCCGTAGGATTTAATATAGAGCTCCTGGGATTGCAAAAAATCGTATACAACATATTTTCACACATACTATTATCGGTTGGACTAGCTTGTTTGTTATTGCACGTCTCTATGATGATCTGCATAGACAAGACATTAACAATAGCTTCCTCTACATCATCTATCGAATATGACTGAGATCTTTGGGTTGCCAGCAATCAGTGCAGACTGGTTATATATGTTCCGACAGATGGGCGAATCTGTCAGTTTGCAAACTTTGGGGGACAGTTCGCGAGATAATGGCTCGCAAACTGGTAATTTTATACGAACTCAAAAGAATGAGATGGATGTATTATGAATATGCACAACCATCGTCTTCCACTTCATGTACCTTTCTACAAGCTGATATCTGGGACGGAGTTCTATCTAAACTATCGCATTTTAATCCCCTTCCTCACGGAGTATGAGGCAGCACTGCTCCTCGCCGTTCCCTTGCTCCTATATGTACTACAGCCCAGGCTAAGAGAGAAAATACATACTAGTACATCTTCAACTCCCAATAGCCCATATTAACATACCAATATTAGTAATACAGTAAACTTACTGTATTCTTGCTCCCAAACACAGAAATCCATCCGCTAATACTGTTCTTGTACAGTATCATTGTTCCCCAACAAAGGAATCTATCCGATTCTAAAGTGGCTAGTAGGGCTGCAGTTGACCTCCCCGCCATCTACTAGTGTAAGCTTTTAGCAAGGTTGCATATTAACCTCTGGGTTCGCAGATTGACCTCTAGATTCGAATATTGCCTTTGGAGTTTGAGAACTGTCGGAAGATCACAAACTGAGCTATCCAATTCCCGTACCGGCAAAGGTCGTGTAGCGGTCGGAACATATACGCCTTCGTAACCCCGTTACCTTCGCCGGCGGCTCCGCAACCACACAATCAATACGATTACACTCTAGATCACCCGCCGTGTAATATTCCGCATATTTCGCGTTTCGTAGATTCACTACCCCGCGGGACATATATCATAAGTATTGTCCGTCCATCTCCCGCTTCCTGAGACCGGGAAGTGATCCAGGTAGCTACTGTATGGTGCTGTTCCATATGCGTCCGTTGAAAATTGGTGCTTATACTCGCATGATTTAGCCGGGATTCAGAGTGGCCAAGTTTTATCAATGGATATATCTTCTATCTGCCCGGTTCATGTATGGTAATGGATTAGGAGATATGTCATTTTTCTCAATTTCTAAGTTATCAGTTATTAAATAGTTACTTTGTTTACATACCATAAATGGTAAGTGCATTTTAGGCGGTTTTATATCTAAAAATACCTACTAGCGCTAATGTCAGAGACATCCTCTCCTGGGTGGAAGGTTAGATGTTGAGTTTTACGTGCATATCCCACTGGCTTGTGTTTTGGTATTGTTCAGCACTGAGTTATGTTATTGCAAACTGAGAACTGTTGTTAGGAATCACGTTCTGACTGAAATATTCCTTGCACGTGACTGGGAATTTACTAACGTCCTCTGCCACCATCTCTGGTAATACATACACCCCACAGCAGACGAACAACCTCCCCCCATCTCACATTCAAACAATAGCCACGATGTCTGCCGAGTCCACTTCAGGCCCAACTGAAGTGGCAACTAACGTTCCTCGGCAGCAACACACGAGCGGTCAACATACCCAAAACTCTCTAGCCCATACTTGCGACTCCTCAGCGTTCCTTCAACTTGGTCCTATTTCGATTGACGAACTCTTCTCCACTCAGAGATCGAAAGAAATCTGGAGCTTAGGAAATTCCGATCAGCCAACAACCGAGCACGAGATCGACTGCTCAACTTCAATTTCGTTCCCTCCACTTGCTCACTCTCCTATCACATCCTACGAGCAACTACCTCAATTTGTTGATTCTAGCTCCGATTCTGGTTCCGATTCTAGCTCTGTCCCAGATGCGAAGACTGTGCTAGAAGCGATTTTGCGACTTCGGCACAAGAACATCAGCACAACACAAATTGTCAACGCGTGGAAGAAATTACAGAACGAACAAGCACGCAAGGACTTCTGGGATAAGTACCAAAGCGCGATGCATCAAGAGAGTTACCACAACCCTGCTGCAGCCCAACAGCCGCACGGATATCCTGGAGTACAAAACCCGCAGAACGTCACTCTCTTTGCTTATCCAGCTATAGGTAACCAGGATTTCTCACAACCTGATTTGATATACGAATTAACTTCAATAACATTGATAGACCCAACAGCGGAAAGCACTGCACAGTCTCTTCGATCGGTATCCGGGAACGCCCAGCGACAGCCACTAGCAGGCCATCATGGAAGTATTCCAAAACTCTCGGATGCTATTCCGATGCCATCGCCGACTACGGGGATTGCAGAGCGTAGAAACATGGCAGACAGTCTCCCTACCCTCAAGCTTGGATCCATCCACCCCCATCGACGACCTACAATCGGCAGACGGGTCCAACAACCACTCCCAGCTAGATCTCGTCCAGATTACAAAAGAAATATGGGTGGCGTGCGTAACTTGGAGAAAAACGCACCCAACCAGCAGAGGTTGCAGTCTCATCAGCCCATAAAGGGAAGTAAATTACGACATTCTGAAACGATCTATAATTCCACCACCGGTGTTAGTCAAGGCGTACCAATGATCTCCTCCGACCCGGCGCAGAACGGACCGTTTCACTACACCGCATATCTGAACTCTAACAACATATATACTGCTAACAGCGAGATGGATTTTTGCTCACAATATGGATCCTTCGCCAGTGCGGCCGATAATGCAGAGTTTCCCTTTCTAGGTTATGCGCAATCACCGAATGAGATATTTGCGTCTCTGAACGCGCCATTGACAACTGAAGAATGGGCTAAGGTTGGTATTCCTGGCAGCGTTGAACCATATGCCATGCCGCCTTGGGAACAACAGTATAACCAACGACTAGAAAATAGCATTTTGACTGAACGATATGCTCAACTCGAGCGGAACGATCCGGAGCTATTTTCGGCTTTGGCTGCGCTGTACGACAGGGCTAAACCGTCCGGTTCAGGTCACATGGTAGCGAAGCTGATGGAAGCAATCTGGGATAATCAGAACTTGGGGCTCCCAGCTAATCTGAGAGCATAAGGTGATTGGAAGAGGGTTCATGAGTTTGGAGTACGAGTTCGGATTTTGGCGGTTAAAATTATGGGAGTATAGTCCGTGCTATGACGGTGGCTCCTCATAGCCGTACACAATCTGATACACGGATATGCGCCAGTAACATCAGTAACTTACTAACGTCGATCTTGTTGGTAGTATCTTTGTCACATGAAGCATAAATATCGATTCATGGTATTTTCATTACATGGAAGTGGTTGACTAGTAGGGGTTCCTGAACGTTCATTCAACGTGTCATCTAGCGTCCTCGCAAACTTTATACTTGATGTTTAGACAGATACATAGCTAGGTGATCTAACCAAACTATACACATGGCATCTCTCTAATGTATTATACGTACGTCGAAAATTACGGCTGGTTGAGTTAGGACTCAGAATAACTGACAAGCAATTTCGAGCTGACATTCAGAACCATAGCTATGGTATCCCACAATCATCCCTCGCCATGACTCAAGACAATGATATATCCCTCACAACCTGCAACACCCACATCTGCTATGCTCACACTCGGTACATGTCGGATTCCAGCCGCGAAGTGTGGAGGAATGGTCACACTCACAGCAAATCCATTTCGTCTCCTGTGGAACGATGCGGATACCAACAAGCGCGATGTGGCTGCGCATATTCTCTTCAATAGCCCCTGCGACCGAGGGCTTGCAGCATGGTAAATATTTTGGCGTTACGGCACCAGGAGATTGGTTTTTGGGTTCCATTGTTGAGATTCAGGCTAGTATGATGGGGTAATAGTTGTTGGAGGAAGCGGCATGCTATTGCTTGATCTGGGGATTAGTCGGTTTATAAAGGTTCTAGGCTAAATTACGTTCAAATTGAATGTTTGGTTGCGTTAGGTAGTCACTAATATTCTATTATCAACAATACCACGATCAGGATGAATGCAATGCTGAATTGCACACCAAATCACTCGGGTTTACTATCCCTACACGCTCGATTTTGTAGATTGGTCACAATAACGAGGAATACTGATCAATGGGTGGCAGAGCTTCTGATTAGTAAAGTGCGCATGATGTATAAGTGATCATCTCGGCTTACATCGCCCCACATCAGGTGTAACTGACCACTCAACTATTGTGACCAATCTACAAAATCGAGCGTGTAGAATACTGTTAATAGTATTTCATAAGTAAAATACAAAGACCCGACAAAGTATAAGACACACAACTCGTGTGTATATAACTCAAATCATTCTGCTTCTCTTCTCTCTGTACTTTGAGTGTATTCACGTACAAAGCTCTCCCCTCCTTAACGCAGCGGGTAGAGTTGCATATCCGGTTGCAAGATTGGCAAAGGGTGGCACAGGCGTACCCCAGGATATACCCCAAGTTTTAATCGAAGTGTTTTCTCCTTCATCTCACAACAGGTCAAGAGCCTAGTGGTTGCATTTCTATCTATATCTTTGCACTTCTAAAATCTCAAATCTATTGTTACAACGAACACAAGACGTCGAACCCTAACCTGTATCCTCCGCCTTCACCTAGCGTTACCTTGTGCTGAAGCTTATTGGCACTAGCAATGTTGACTAAGAGATTTAGCCTGAAGGCTTCCAGAACTAAAACAAGTACTATCTCAGTTATCTGGACTAAGACAGACACTAACATTAGCCTACAGCCCATTGGTTCTAAGGTATGCACTGGACTTAGTAAGCTATGAACCGAGTCTATATCCCAGTTAACCCTGAGCTTGGTGCAGTGTCAATCTCCCCACAAGCCTCAGAGTTAGTACAGTGTCTATTTCCCCATAAGTGTCAAGATTACAGTGATATTTATCATCTGGTCAGCATTCAGTGTATATAGTACATTTTCATAATTCGTTGTTTTCAGCACTTTAGATGATTTATTTTCTTATATATATTTATTTTCTTTCTGTATCATAGATAGTTTAGTCATCATTATTAATATCACTCTTCTCTACATGTATTATCAGGTTATAAGCTTGGTACATTCAAGTTTTTGATATTATCAGTACATTTTGACAAAAGATAATTATCTGGTTATTGTTGAGATCTATCTCAGCTAGCATCTGAATTACTCATTACTGGTAAATGATATTTAAATAAAGGCCTTTCTTGATCTTGACTAAGAGTTTGATACTGATATTAATTGGTAGAATTTGTGTTTTTGGCATTTTGATATGATATTACCCATTTGTATTGATTAAGTAATCTAATTGTTTGCTTGCAATATGTCAATCTGACTTCCAATCTGGAATCCAATAGGCACAACTACCATACCGAGACAATAGATGTTAATGGTTTTTAATCTTACGGGGATATTTAGGCCCAATAATTAATACAAGATTGATTAGACTGAATAAAGCCGCCAATCTAAACCTCCTCGTCTTTCCCAAAACTCAACCTCTTATCTAGTCCTGACTAGTAAGAGCTCACAACTCCTCCTCACCCGTCCAAGGTTACTCTTCGGCAAACTCTTCGAAGGGTAAGAATCCGGTAGTGAGGTGCCAGTGTACATCGTATTCTATACGGAGTATAATGGTGTAGGGAGAAAGCGCGTGGCAGATGTGGGTTAAACGCCGCTCGCTGAAGGATTGAATTTGTTCACTGATAGTTCTGACGACCGCTTCATGTGCGTATTGAGATTGTGTCAATTTGAACGAACACGTATAATGAATATTCACGAAAGTGAAGTAAGAAAGTAATTTTGAAAGTTTGTGTAGATAAAATTCTTAATAATATTTTAAGGTGTTCTTCGCTTGTAATGTCTGACTGTGGATTGCTGCTAGAGCTTGGTTCTTCTCATTGTCTGGGACAATGTGAGTCTTTATATAGTCGGATCCTCAGGTCAAGCTTGCCTTTGGATTACCGCCATGACACATAGTGTGATTGATACCTTATTGCCAAGTCAACCTAAGTGACTCATTGATAGTGCCATGAAATCCCTCTTGGTTATGCTGTTCATGCATGAGTGGTTTGAAGGTGTTACGCCCCCACATCGGGCCTTCCTCATGTCATGATCTCGCTCGCACATATTATGAGAACTCGTAACTTCAACTTTGACATCTTGCACCGCATTTGGTCAGTAGCTGGAACGTCTGATGACTCGTGGTCTTATCAGAGCTTATCGCAATGTACTTTAATTGCTCGTCGCTATTGATTGACTCACCATAGATATGGATGTTTGGCATTCCATCAGAGATTTAATTGGTGACCAACCAATACTCTGCTAGCGTAGATCATAAAACACATACCTCGGATTTATTTAACTGTTATGACGTTGCGACACATACTAACTCAAACCAATGAGCAGGGTCGCTTGTGGCCTCTTACATTCGGCCGATGTCATTAATCCCTCAGACACCACATGCTTAGGTCTCGACCTTCCATAGACCGTGGAGAGCCGCAAGGTGTTCCCAACGCTTAGCGCGTGAGCTTGCAGATTCCATCTTTCTTGCATATTGCGTTATCGTCTGCTGCACACGTAAATTTGTGTAAGCGCGACTTAACTGTGTGTTGTCCCGCTAGATAAAGTATAGTAGGTGTGGCCACTAATTATGCACACTGCTGAAGGGTTTTCACTTCCAAGTAATGGCGACATAATTGCATCATCATGAGTGAATCTGCTAGCGCAGGGAATCCTGTCGCTAATTGATCGACACGCAGCCCATACATAATCCCGCTCAAGATTACTTGGCTGACCACCATGATGATGTTCCACAAGGAGGTGGTTTGCACATGACCATGTACTGATACGAATAACCACGTGTACTTGCTGCAATCCATTCATGTATCATTACCGCTAATTGGAGAGAACCCCTAACATTTAACATGATTTTAATGCATGGCAATCTTGTTGTGACTTGTAGATTATTCTCTACTTTCCTGATATACTGGCAGGAACAGAATCAACTACTGCTTATCTCTTGCGAGATCATCATAAACCTTTATCTAACTCTTTATCTCAATTCATATATTCCTTCTATGTTACACATTGTAATGTATTGTTTCCATACTACAGAGAATTAATAACTCAGTCTGAATCCATATATAACACTATTGGTTTACTCCGCGAACTGTGAATATGCAACCAGTACCTAAATGATAAGTTCAACAACATCATAATATTGAGAAAAGCCATTCACACCAATGTCAAATGAAACAATAAGCATAATGATCAGTCTAAGGTTACGTACCTAAGTAACACACAATTTACTAAATACTCATCTATCTCTATATGGATTACAGATATGGGAAAAACTATCAACAATTGTGTGATATGCAATATGACCATCAAAACTATATAGTATGTGTCAATATATTCGGTCAAACTTCTCAAGTGAGATTAAATAGTAATATCTCGGTTCAGAGCCTTAACTTGCTACAATGGCTGATACCTTTGCCAATACCATCTGCTACACTGGGAAAAATGATCTTACATAACATGTAACATATACAGAAGCTGGTTTTGGAATTGGAATATATAGCATATTTCACAAGTGGCACTATGAGGTCCTGTGGATATACATGTTGAATAGATTACTATAATATGCATGTGATTTTGTGCACTAGATAATATACATAAAGCTGCATGATATACATTACGCTGCATTCTATACATCATGCTGCATATTATACATCATGCATCAGCAACAACTCTAGTTTCCGTCACAAACACGCAGGTGTTCCGGATGGCTCTGACGGCTCTGACAGAACCTGGTACCCTCTGACGGAAAATTACACGCTTCCCTTCGCCCCGGCGACAGTCCCGAGTTTACTGGACTGATGTAGTGGCCTTCACGTGCACCTGGGAGCACCTGGGAGCACGGTGAATCACTGTAGAGCAGTCAGGGAAAAACATCCTCTTTAGGAACGCTGCTGGTGCGCCTGGAAATCACAGCTACTACTTATCGTTCAACAATTTTCAAATCTTATGCATTCAGTTTGTATTCTCATCTATGTATCTATACATCTATATAGATACCTAGCTGGACACGGTATATCTGGACTGGCCGCACGCGGTGATTGTCAGCAATTTCAGGGGTGCCGGAGGAAGACAATCGAGTAAACTCAGGTATACACTCCGAGGCAGTGATTGAGCAAATTTGGAGATGCAATTACAGACCGAGATTGAGTGAACTCAGAGATGCACTGGGAGGCCGTGATCAAGCGTGGTTGGAGATGCCATTGGAGGCCGTGATAGTGCGAACTTGGACGCCATAACCAAGTGAGTTTCGCGATGCCCTTTGAGGCCTTGATCAAGCGAGTTTGGAGATGCACTTTGAGGCCGTGATCAAGCGAGTTCGAAGATGCACTTTGAGGCCGTGATCAAGCGAGTTGGGAGATGCACGTGGAGACCGAGATTGGGTGAACTCAGAGATGCTCGGGGAGGCTTGGATGGAGCGAGTTTGCACTTGGAGGCAGGGATCGAGTGAACTGAGAGATCCACTCTGAGCTGTGATTGAGCAAGTTTAGAGATGCACTTGCAGCAGGCTATGATTGAGTGATATTAGAGGAGTACTTGGAGGTGGTCGATCTAGAGGCGGTCGATGGCAGGCGCGCCAGGTGATGAGGCTGTATTGATTGGTTAGTGAACTTGAAACGGTGGGAATGTGAAGAGGTGACTTTACCTTTGAAGCTCTCATGGCCAACTAGCTGGTGGCAGTGGATCTGTAGGGAGGCTTGCCAGAAGCTGACGCTACATTCAGGGGTTAACTCGCAATTGAGAGAATGACGGGACGACAGACAATCTCAGGTCTATGCTGTGCTCGGTGTATGCTGCACTCGGCGTATGGTGCACTCGGCGTTGACTCATGATGATGGCATGGAGAGATAGAGAGGGATGACTTAACTTCATGTTCTTGCAATGATGGTAGAGTGGTGGACGAGAAAGAGAGAGATGGGGAATCAAGATCAGAACGATATGGCGGATATGAGCGGATCTGAGAAATCAGTGGTAGGACTAGCCTGATTGCGGTTGGAAGAGCTTGTATCGGTATTATTACCTGCCGGATCAGGTCTCGTACCTGCGGTATCAGGGATGGTAAAGTCACTCGCGCACAAAATTCTCTCAAGTCCCAGTTTCTCATGATAATTTCCCCCATCTCCTCTGATCTCTCTCTTTCTTGTGCTCAAGCTCTACCATCACCTAAGAACATGAAGTTAAGTCATCCCTCTCTATCTCTCCATGCCATGATCATGACTTAACACTGAGTACAGCATTCATCAAGTACAGCATCATCACAAGATCTACAGTCTCCCGCTCCCAGCCAGTTTCTTGGTCCCAACCAGTTCCCCATCTCTCAGGCGATGTTGTTGTACTGCACACTCTTCATTCCCGCAATTACAAGTGAACTAATGAATACAGTCTCAGCTGCCGTCGCGCCTCCCTCCAAATCGACCACGTCCAAGTACTTGTTCAATCTCGCTCAATCATAGCCTGCAAGTGCATCAACAAACTAGCTGAATTACGGCCTCCCAGTGCATCATGGAGTTTACTCAATCCCGGTCTCCAATTGCATCTCCAACCTTGTTCGATCACAGCCTCAAAGTGCATCTCCAAACTTCCTCGATCACGACCTCAAAGTGCATCTCCCAACTCGCTTGATCACGGCCTGCAAGTACATGTTCAATGGGCGACGGCAGGTGTACCGAGATTGAGGGGTAACGGAGGTGGACTGAGCGATGGGGAGTACACATCCGGGAGACCCGGGGTAGATAGACATCATCTTATTTTCATCTCATTTGTATCGATGCAGTTGCGTGGATTCTCATTGCCGGGTAGTAATGTATCTTGTCACTATCTTCCCAGGCTCCTCGAGCTAGAACAATTCTTTCCCATGAATTCCGGTTGGATGCCGCGAGAGGTGCAGCAGAATGTCGATGGCGGGCTCGCTGCCATCTAACTCTGTTTTATCAACACAACGGCCTCCATGTGGTGAATCTCTAGGTTCTCTCAATGGGTGTCTCCAAGAGCTGCTCCGATTATGCTCAACACGATCCTCACAGCCGGGTATTATCATATCCTCTGACCGTCTTCCTATGCTCCTGGCAAGAGAGCCGCTCTTTCTCAAGAATTCTGTTTTGATGTCGCAAGACTCAAGCGGTGCGCCGGTGGGCTCGCTGCCTTCCAGCACCGTCGTTTAACCACAACGGCCTCCAAGTCGTGCATCTCTAGATTCCCTCAATGGGCGTCTCCAGGTGCTCCTCTGATTATGCTCGACTACCATCTGTGGCCAGATTGACCATATTTATATATATAGAGATACCTTAATAATGCATGCCATATTATGAGGTAGCAAATCTTGTGACTGTAACAAATACGAATATGATAGACAACATGCCGTGTGCATATCGAACCCTCCGAACTACTGTGTTGGGAATACGGCCCCAGGTCTCCCGCGGAGGTTCTCTTGAAGTCTCCCACAGACCCGCGCGGTACTCTCATCCCCTCCAAAATTTGGCTACCCTAATAGTCAAATCACGTAGCATCCTGAATGCACATCCATAACTGCGGGTGATTCCCGGAGCATCTGAGAATGCTCTGGCGGAGTCTGTGGAAGAGGGGGCGAAACTGCGATCGGAGGGTGATAGGCAACACCACGCGTGGTGTTGACACTTGGCACAGAGTAATCCGCCACCTGGGTGTCTCTGACGGCTCTGACTGAGTGCGTCCAGTCTAAAGCAGCCATTCCGCTCGGACACAAATGTTTTTTGCTGATGTGCTGCATACTCTACACCATGCTGCATACTATACACCATACTGCATTCAACAAACTTGAAAACATATAGCCTGATGTACTTCATTGCAGACTCCCAACTATACTCTGAAGTGAACTACTTATTGCAGCGGATTGCACACTCCAAGCTTGCTTGACTGTACTCTTTCGATTGTTGTCAATCTCCCACACTCAGCTAGCTTGACTTACACTGTCATGTAAGCTCTGAAGACATTGCCAAGTACACTCCATGTATGCTTCAGACTACTGTGCTGAATATATTCTCCAGTACACCTCTGGGCATACTCTCAATGATTCTTTCAATTACACATGATGGCACTCACCCAGCCTGCTGGACTGTTCACTCCCAAGCTCTCAAGGAACACTCAAGTATAGTCGCAATCACACTCGCAAGTACACTTCTGATTGCAATTGATTACACACCCACAACCTGCTTGACTGTATGCTCCAAAGCTCCAAAGACTCTCTCAAGCATCATGTTCTGAGCACATTTTCAAGCACACTCCCAATTGCACTTGATTACATGCTCACAGCCTGCTTGACTGTACCCACCCAAGTAAGCTTCAAAGACACAATCAAGTACACCACCAAGTATGCTCCCAAGTGTTCCGCCAAGTATGCTTCCAAGTACACCACTGGGTCTGCTCCCAAATACACATCTGTGTAAGGTTCTCAGTATACCTTCGAGTATCCTCTGAAGTACACCTCTGACTAAGCTCCCATGTACACCTCTCACTATGCTCTGAAGTACACCTCTGAGTCACTGTGATGTACACTCTGAAGCACACTCTCAAGCATGATTGAAATTCCACCTGATGGTACACACCCTGCCTACTTGGCTGTGCAGTCCTAAGTCCACAATCCGAAGGGAAGACACACCCAAGCACACTTCACTGTATGGTGCTGGGTGTTCAATCCTGAGACTTGCATAGTAGCAGGTGCCAGATACTCCGAGGGATCAGGCAAGAAACGTGCGGTGAGCGGAGTGTAGTGGGCAGTGTCCGGTATGTGACAGGGGGTGGGTAGCAGGCAACATATGATGGCCAAAAACATGATGTCAGTTATTATCATAGTGTGTCCATTTGTCTGAATGTGGTTACAATGACGAGATCTCATGATTCCTCATGGTCATGGCGTTGACACATGCAGGCTTGAATGGTCCAGGAATGATAGCGAAATGAATCTTGGGGAGACCGGATATCGATTCAGATTTTGTAACACAATCTGTTGCTTGCTACTCAGTGATTGTGGATGCAGGTGTATGCATCCTGTCTGGGTAATATAGTGATGATGGTGATGGTCATGATGGCGATGGTGTTATGAGGGTTCCTAATCCCAATAATCCATTCAACTTTTATTAGAAATAAGTAAAATTGTCTAATCAATATTGCCCAGCTCTATTTTCCTTGACTTATCACAAGTCTCAACCTCTTCATAGGCTTTCCAGGAGCCAACAAGTATCTGAAACAGTCAGAAGATGTGTTGTGAGGATTGATCAATTCGGCAAACTCCCTGTGCGGTATTGTTAGCAACGGGTCCAAATTCCTGATTCGGTTCCGGGTCTGGATCCAACCCGGACCCAGACAGTTGCAATGGGTTCCCACGTGAAACCCGCTCCTCAAAGGTCATCGTTTCTTGCTCGAATTGGGTATTGGAGTTCTCATTGTATGGCGATATAATGTATACGTGGAATATGCTGTTCGATGGTGAATTTCATCTCCCATTATCTGATTTGCAATCAGATCAATGGTCGTTGAGTCGCGATGCAAACCCGCTCATTCTGATGATATATTTGACTTAATATCAATGTAACCCAACGCATATTGATGCGATCACCAATCTGAGAATGGGAGATGGACCGGGGCATCAATCTGCACATTGCACTTATCGATCATGTTACGATACGATGAGAATTCACATGCTCAATTTGAGCTAAAGTTGTGGGAACCGCAAAGTGGAACTGTGGTCCAGTTCAAACCAGTCCCTGAACCCACTGGGTACCCCAGTTGTCCGGGTAACATCCCGGACCCGACCATTTGGACTGGTTTCAATCATGGACCGCAGCCGGGTAACCCCAAACCATTGCTAACACTACTGTGCGGTAACAGTCTGCTGTTGGTGTACCTCGAGACATGATACTGCAGGCGGGTCAGGTCTGCAAGCCCTAGGACATACATTGCGAAGTGAATTTGTGCCTGTTTCAGGTAATGAACAGATAGGACTCCAAACTCAGCAGCCATGTTACTCCTTGCTGCAGGGTGTACTTCCGATTATTAACTAGGCATATTACAATATCGAAGGTGAACTTTTGGAAAGTGTGTAATCCCAGTGGCTTGTATAATAGTTGTTGTCTTACAATGGTTTTCAAACTAGAAATAATGGTGAACAGAGATTTTAGTACTATTTCAGGCCATTCATCATTGCAAATGTCCGACTGAGAATTGCTGCTAGAACTTTATTGTTCTCATTGCTTGAACACCGTGACCCCTGTATAGTCAAGTTCTCAGGATAATCCCTGTCAGAATTCTTCCTATGACACAATGATTGTTTGATAGATTATTGCAGGTAACAATTCCTTTATCAGAAAATACCTCTTTGACTTAGTCATAAATTTCCGTTGGATATTGTGTTCCAGTATGAGTAGTTTTGAGTGTTATGCACCCTCCAAGCAATATTCCCAAACAAGATATTAAATGCACACAATGACCAGTCATAACTTTGACTTGGATATCTTGCGTGCGATTCTTCTGTAGTTGGAACATCTGCTGTCTCATTGTCTATCAGTGCATAGTCCAACTGTATTAATGCCTTACCATGATTTTGCTACATGGCAATTGCGTTGAAGATTTTTAATCAGTGACCAGGCAATAGTCTACCAATGTTGATGATGACAGGCACATAGCAAAGTGATGTATAGTATCTCACGGCATTGAGCAGGTTGGCTTCGGGCCTCATATTTTTAGCCAATTACGTCGATCTCCTAGATATTGCTAGTGTTAGCAACAAGGCCGGGTAACCCACCAGTGGTCTGGGTTCGGAGTGGAAAAACGGTTTGGTTCGGTTCCAGAACTGTCCAACAATCCCACCCGCAGCATCTTGGCAGGCCAAACACGAACCCATACCCATGAACTCGCTGGTTTTGCCGGGTTTGGCTAGACCGATCGGTTTCGATCTCTGGTTCAGTGTGTCAGGTTTTTCTATTTATGTTCGCATTTAGATACCCTACTGGGAATCGCGAATGATTGACATTCACACGCAATGGTCTTTCTCGAATGAATCGACCGCCTTTATACCTAAAAACAACAGACACACAGTCTATGCCCCATCCTGAACATGATAGTCATCGGCGCGTCAATATTTTCTGGTCTTGCTTCATGAGTAATCCATGTGGCGATTTGATGCACCTGATCATAAACGAGGTACTGGCCGTATTTCAAACGAAACGAGATAGTACCACGCTCCCTGCCCCATTCTGAAACTGAGCGTCAACGGAGTGTCAACAATTTTGAATCTTCTAAGTCAGGTCATTGAAAAGTGACTTGTCCGTTGTGATGTATAACCGATGTATTGGCTGCCTTTAATGGCCAGAGAGGAAGCGACACGCTCCCTGCCCGATCATGGAAATGCGCGTCAATGGAGTGTTCACGACTTTTGGCGTTGCATGATGGTCAATCAAAGCGCCAGATGGCCACTGATGGCAATATATGGAGTTTTGACTGGTTTTATAGGCTAAAACGTTCAGGATCACTGAGTTGCAGCATTGAAAACGAATTAAGTTGTGATTGTCCGGAAGGTTCTCACGAGACCACCTCTTGCATATTAGCCTATAACGGCTGCCAAAACCTTGTTTATAGATGTCTGCGATCCGTTAATGCTCCTTTGACGCTGATTTCCACAATGGGGCAGGGAGCGAGTTACTTCCTCTTTTGTCTAAAAAGGCGGCCAATACAATGATTATAGCTATCAACAATTAATTCACATTATATTAACCTGACTTCCCGGACGAAAAATTATTTACTCTCCGTTGACGCTCATTTTGCCACAGGCATTTCCACATTTCGCATCCATTGACTTTGGCATAGAACATCAATTACTGTGTTTTGGCAGTCGTTCAATTCTTTTCATGTATGTTTTCTTCTATCACTACATTGTTCTTTAATTGTGCATATAAATATATCCATTAAAATATACTTTAAAGTGTCCGCTAATTGTAGATACTGATAATACTCAAGAATCCCGTTCCTTTCAATCAATGGTCGTCTTCACCCTCAGATTGGCACAAAAGACTGTTGTCATCTTCAAAATCAATGTCAGCGGTATATCCATGCAGCAGATAGTGTACTCAGCAAATCTGGAATACAATCTTTATCGCCCTTGCTACCCTTGGCATATGCATTATAATTGAAAAATTGAGTGTTTGGAAGTGGAGAATGTATATACACACAATTCAATGGCATACCTTCGATTTCATAAATTTCATATCCGTCAGTATCACCTGATGGCGCAGGTGACATTCCAGGTGGGGGTGGCCTTTCGGGCGGAGGTGCCGCTGGTTCTGGTGGAGGTGCAGCTGAGCCTTTGCGCCTCTAGCGTGTCTGCGGTATCTTGGATGTACCATTTTGGCATGAAAGGGTGCCGGCTGTGTGATTTTTATAAACCATTGCCCGGTGTCTTTCGATCACAGCCTTCACCTTCCTGTACCCAGGAAACTCAACTCCTCACTTCTTCTCTTCTCGGACTTCGGCGCGAGGTCTCTTAATCAGTTGTTGTGTTTCCTCTATTGCGGTATGCGTAAATCCTCCTTTGGCCATCTTCTCCATATTCAAGGTGAGGCGCATGTCAGACTGTTCCAGGTGTACCCAACCTACTTGCCTCGCCATAGAAGCAGACATGTTGAAAACCTTCGAGAAATTGGTTGCTGCTTCCAAATGGAAGAGTTGGCTATTACCTCAACCATATACGACTCCATAGACTCCCCTAGAGGCTTTCAAGCCGGTGTAGTCCACTCCCGGGAACCTTTATCACGAGATTCGTCCGCGGAAATCCCCAACCTGACAGCATCATGATGTTCGATGTCGCGGACTTTGCGGACAAATGCCTTCGTCGACCATGGAGGTTTGCCTTTGAGGGCAGCGACAAATTGGTTGCGGAGCTCTCTACGTACACCAGCTGTACATTATGTTCTTAGTTGACCGCCTTCTGTATTGATATGGAGCTACTCACATCCGATTGCATGCTGCTGCCTATTATTGCTGTGTCCGGTCTCACGTACCATTTTCAAATGTCCGTCTGACGCCATATTCTTGGTGGCTGCAATTGCAGTATCCCGGTGGACTAACTGATGTCTGCATTGCAGCTGTGTATCAGCCAGGGACGCATCGGGTGAAGCGCCTGTTGTTCGGCTCGATTCGGAATGTATCACACCGGGCTGAGGTGTATGTGGAGCAATGACTTGCCGTTGTGGAAAAGGTGAGGAAGATGATAACGAAAAGTGGAAAGTCCTGAGGAATATATAGTAAGCTACAGGTCACAAAGGAATGAATGACTATCAACTTACACAGTATACTCAGGGTATATCCTGCTGCCTATCGCTGCAAGTTGCAGGTGTTTCCAATTGTCCCGTGATTTGCAGTAAGTCGGTCTGATGATGTTTGTTGGTTTGTTTGTTTGCAGAGATATATTGAAGTGAACGACAGCTGATATCTCATGTTTGATAGATATAAAAAGGACATTCTACGACGGAAAGGTCGTCTGGTGATGTTTTTCTCAACACATAGCCAGGATCTTACATGAAACAGAGGCTAACTATCATGTCATAACGTACAATTGGCATCACTATTCCAAATCAAATCACAGTCCAAATGCAGACTGTGCTTTGTTCAAGTTGATCAAATGTACAAACCTGGACATACAAGACTCAGCTTGCCTCCATGTGGTCCATATCTTGCAACATCCAACATCTCGCCCAACAACAAGATCAACACAGAATACAATGGTCAATGCTCGGAGAAAAAACTTTTCCCCACCTCCGGCAGGGAAATACCGCAAGTCGACAGAGAAGTCCACACCTCAATGTCACCATGCAAATAAGGGCAAGAGCGGCTTTGAGGCAGAAAGGGTCCGAGTGTTCGGAGCATTGCGCAGCTTGTGATCCATAAAGAAGCTTGCAGCCGAAACAAGACTGGAAACGCACTTTTAAATCAATGACCAGAAAGCGAAATGGATCAAGGCTTATGCGGAGAGAGAGACCGCTGTGGCAAGAAAGCAAGTTCAAGACGCAGAGACGGAGATTATGCAAGAGCTGAACAATATAACTCCAGCTGAAAACGTGGGGGAGACAAGCGGAAAGCGCGAAACAATGTTTGAAGAAATGTTGAATGCTATCGCAGACAGTTTAGCGATCTTGTAAGTTCCGATGAAGAGCAGGATAGGGAAGACGAGGAATATGATGCAGATGATACACAGCTCGGCAAGCTGAGTGATGATGATGAACCTGGCTGGGTGATGGGCACATCATCCAAACCAGTACAGCAGCATTTGGAGAGTTTTCGGCAGAAGCAGATGAAGCATGAAAAATTGACCCAACCGGGTTGGGGGGATCCAGCCAACTACATTTGTGAGAGGGATATGAAGTACGGGACTACAGAATTGAGGGTTCCGGTGGTTGTTAAGCCCCAAATAGACACGACTGCTGCCACACCATCACCACTGACATTTGGAGAGCATAAGCAGACTCTTGAGATCGTCCGAGGACAATGGCCAATGACGGCAGTGACTTCTCAACCAGTAAGTAGTCCAATGAGGCTGCGTTCGGAGAAACCACAGTGACACATATTCATACCAATTGTGTCGCCCGATGCGGCGACTGATTCGATGTAGATTCAGGATGCGAACCGGGTTGAACCCGTAACCTTTTACCCGTTAATGAAGCATCCCTAGCTAATCATCATATAGAAATCGGATACGGACGAGGATATGGTGACAGCACCCGCGTTGCCGGAGGTATAGATTGCCAAATTGTTTGTTTTGATGGCATATATCTTGGGAAAGCAAATTGTGTACTGAGTTTGCTACGTGTCAGCATTTTCCTGATTTCAGTGACCAAATTGTGAGACATGATATTTCATCAGTCGGTGTGGAAGGGTCGTACGGGTCATGCGAATGTTCTAGACTCCAAATCTAGTTGATAGACGGCCAGCAAACTTGATATTTACTTGCCTGTTTCAGTTACATTAGACAGCAAAACCTAAAATAGAGACAAAATTTACTTACAAAATTTGACTCATTGATGTCATACGGGTCATCTGATGAGCGGTCTGTGCGCAGTGTGAACCCTGATCAATGGCAGCCATCATGCAGCATTAGTTTATGAAGCTAACTGCTTAACTCTCCACTCAGACCTGCTGCACATGGTCGAGATTTTGAAAATTGCTTATGTTACGTCATGGAAATCGAGGCAAACGTGCTGGAACAGGAAACGTCAGGGAGTCGGGCTCTTTTGGCCTACAATTAGTTGATCAATCTATATTCCGTAATATACCAGCTGAAAGGGCAAAAACGCGAAGGAGCTATAGCAATTATCTGACTGAAGATATGAATAGTGGTCGCTCAGATACTCAGAGGCCTCAATGCTTTTGGATACAAATAATTCTACCTAGAAATGGTATAACGGCTGTCATGATTGATGGTACGATTTTCAAGAAGAGTGATTGCCCACAGAATGACTGGTGGTATGTCTCGAAGGTGAGCGTCAACGGAGTGTCAACGATTTTAGTTTGATCTGTTCTGCAATCAAAGGGTTGAATAGTCACATCAATCCAAAGAGCGATTATTGGCCGGCGTTAGATGGAAACAAGCAAGCAACATGCTTGTTGCCCCATCCTAGAAATGAGTGTCAACGGAGCATCACCGATATCTGGTCTTGCAACTCGAATAATGACTAGGCTGCACGACAGCATTCAGCTATTATGACAGTGTTGGCCGCCTTTATGGGCACAAAGGCCCAAGACCATATCGCTACCATCTCCCACAAATGAGCGTCGACTGAGCGTCAACAATTATTCTTGTCGCATGATGGATAATTCAAGGGCTGTGCAGCGGCATCCACCCATAATCCGAATATTGGCCGCCTTTCAAGGCAAAAATGCTAGTGATCATATCGCTACCACCTCCTAAAACTGAGCGTCAACGGAGCGTCATCAACTTTTCGTCTCGCATCACTGATCATTCAAGGGCCGTGCACCGGCATACCCCCATAATCATAATATTGGCTGCCTTTCTAGGCAAAAATGATAGTGACAATACCGCTTCCACCTCCTAAAAATTAGCGTTGAGGGAGGGTCAACCATTTTTGGTCTTGCATCATGGATGAGTCGAGGGCCGTGCCACGCCATACACCCATTATCATAATATTGGCCACCATTCTAAGCGAAAATGCTAATGATGATATCGCTACCACCTCTTAAAAATGAGCGTCAACCGAGCGTCAACGATTTTTGGTCTCGCATCATGGATAATTCAAGGGCAGTCCAATGGCATACTCCCATAATTATAATATTGGCCGCCTTTCTAGGCAAAATGCCAGTGCCGATATTGCTACCACCCCTTAAAAATGAGCATCAATGGAGCGTCAACATTTTTTGGGCTTGCATCTTGGATAATCAGACAGCAATACCACAGTGTTGACCCTTAATCAAACTATTGGCTGCCTTTATGGGCAAAAATGTTCATGATGATATTGCAACCATCTCGTCATTGTATGTCGTTGTATTCAACTTCACAAATATCCATGCGATGTCTCACAGGTCTGATTTTTTTCTTGCTTGTATCTCTAAAGTCAATATTTAAGAACAAGCGTTCTACATGACTTTAACGTATCTTTTGACAGTTACCCAGATCAAATTACCCAGAGTTCAACTTCCTACCACAATGTCAGATACAAAATCTCTAAAGACCTCATTGTTAGAGGTCATGATATCTTTAAAGAATGAATGTGTCTTTATTCGTGATTTGAGCAACCTTACATTGCAAATGATCTTCGATGCTTGGTGGGCTTCAAGGAATGTAGGTTCGAAGCGGCCCAGCGCTTGGAATTACTCTGGACATGCACCTTCATGGAGATGCTATTTACACTGCGGAATTGAGGAGACTGGCAGCACCGGTATCATATGTATTGTTTGTCATCAAGTTCCTCGCCCTCCATCAGAACATGTGATCAGCTCAATGGGCAAACACTTGCTGACAAAAGCGCATGTCGGAAGGTTGAACAAGTTGACAGTGTCAGAAGTCATCGAATTGACTCATTGAACTGTTGATGAAACGACTTGGGCCATACTCAAGCGGCAAGCAAGTCGAGGAATTCCGATTGTTAGGTCGCGAAGGAAATTCAAATTTACCATTCAGGTATTAAGTATACTTACTGAATTGACAGACAAAACGCTCTAAACTGGCAGAAAAGGACTTTCAAACTGCCAAATTTCACCAAGCCACCTGAAATCGCTATCTCATGTTAAGTTTTGTTTTGGTTCATTGTCCATGGAACGTGGTATCTAACCTCGAGCTACGACAGTCATACAATGCATCGTGAAGCCAATTGCTGTTGCCATCAGCCAGCACCCTGAGTAATATTTGCCGGAGGGAATACACCCGGACAGTGGATGCAATTAAGAAACAACTGCGGTCAAGGAACAAAGTCAGTTTAGCTTTGGACGGATGGATATCTACAAACAAATTAGCAATAACGTCGGTCATTGACTAATATATGGACAGAGATTGGGATTTGCGAGATGTACAACTGGCATTCGATGAGGTTGATAGCCCATTCTTTTCACCTTTCAAAAGCTCATTCAGGATTACGGGGCAACGGTCAGCATATGGGAGCATGGCTAGCTGGACATTTGAACGAAGTCCTTCACCGTTTTGTGCTGACTGACGGCCGTTTACTTGGAATGGCAACTGATGACTCTTCCTCAAATTACTCGATGACTCGGGAACTAGAAACTACCCTTGAGGCCTCTGGAATCGAGTGGCCCGAATTCAGAAACCACATACCATGCATGGCATTCGTCATTCAGCTTGCTTTGGGTGCATTCATGAGCTCTGTAGGTGTAATAGGCCGCAACAAGTCTTGGGAAGCCCATGCGCGCGATCAGCAATTTGGAGAGAATGACAGCACAGACATTGGGAAGAGTCAAAGACTTCGAAAAGGGGGCAATGCTAGAATCAACAATGTGTCGGCCATGAGACCAGGTTTGGCAAAGACAATTGAGAAAGTATGTATTTCAACATATTTTGAAAGTGCGGAAACTGACCTTCATGTAGCAGAGAATGCTTGCTGTATTGATTACGCTGACACCTGGTCATCGAAACGAGTTCATTGACTGTCACAACTCCAAAGTCCGGATTGCAGTACTACCCAGTATGGATGTGAAGACACATTGGAACTGGACACTGTAGTTGGTCGAGCACGCCTACCGATTACGTGACTTTACATGCCAGTCGCATAATAACCCACAATACCGCGATTACCGGCCACTTTTCACAACAGCAGATGAGTCGACTATTGTCAAGTATGACATGGAGGTTTGACGACCATTCCAGGACTGGACCCTGTGCATGTCGAAACGGCATAGCGTTCCTCTGCATCACGTCATTACTGTCTACAATGACATGTTTGATCACATGGATGGCGTGATGCGAGCTGTGGCCTAGAAGAAGACACCGTGGCAGGAAGACTTATTCTTTGCTGTGAAGTTTGCACAGCAATAGCTGTCCAAATGATATACTGAACTGACTCCTACGACCGGTATAGTTCTCATTTCGGCACACATTGTTGATCCTTTCCGTAAGCTGCAATCGTTTAGAAAGTGGGACAAGGGAATGGATATCAATCTTGAAGACGAGACTTCTCATACTGCCCAATACCATGAGGCCTTTCTGAAGTATGTGGAGAACGAATACTGCGCCAAATGCAGATCTTTGGCGGTCACTTCATCCGAAAACATACCGAACAACAATCTCTGCTTCTCCTTAATGGCTTCTAGATCTGGTCAATCTTCTTCTGATCTATATGATTTCTCCGGCGATGATGAAGAATACGTAATGCCTAACCATGTGGCCGAAATGACACCCCGACGAAGCGATTGTGCAGCACGCTTATTGACAGCAACAACACTCTATCTGAATTCTCCTCCCAAAGTACCACAGAACTGGGGGCAAATTGATCCGAATTTTAATGATTAACACTCCGACCCAATGGAGATTAGTAGAACATTTTGGTTTCCGGATATCACCCACTGGTGGCGGCAGGATGATGAAATGCACTCAAAGTACACCGATCAGTCCAATGTGGCTCGCGACATATTCTCCATCATACCTCACGGAGTCGGAGCGGAGGCCAGTTTATCCCTTGGGCGAGATGTGATCGGGTGGAGGCAGTCAAAAACCACAGGCGAGACTCTTCGTGACACAGTTGTAGTAAGGCAGTTCGCTCAAGCCAATAACTGATCACTGGCTGGCTATCACCCGGTATTAGATTCAAGCAGCACTGAAACCGACATGGAGATGCAGAGAGAGGCGGCAGAAAAGAAGTTGCATTGAATGGCCAAGGTCCAAGACTTTTTGGAGATGTGGCAGGGTAGCCAAAACCTATGAGCTACACAGAAGGAATCTCGCGCTCAAAATAATCAAATGACAGCTGTAGGATATATTTCAGATACTGAGGAGATCGTCACAGCATCCTGGTCAAACATTCACCTTTGTTGGTGCGGCTGCAGTTCAATTGTCGGAAAAATAACCAGTGGCACCAGCTTTGTCTGCACAGGACCTCCGTGGAGGATGGACACAAGTATTGAATGCCCACCAAATAGGACGAATCAACCGCCATCTAGCCGAAAGTGATGAGGATAACTCACCCGAGAGCAATTCAGACACCGAAATTTGCCTTAACTGGGATGGGGACTTGGATATTCCAAATGACAGCGAAGATGACTGGGACACAGACGATGAATCAGGAATTGAATGGCACAACGGCAGTGAGGATTCAGAAACCGCTGCGCAGCGGAATGTAAGTGCGGCACCGAATGTTCTTTGATTGATTCGGTCTATTTGACGATCAAAGCAGAAGGTTTAAATGGCGTTGATGACGGTCAATATAATGCAAATGAGGAGGAATAAGGGGATCAAGAAAAAGTAGGACAGAATGCGTCAATGTATTATCACCAAGTGCATTATGTGATTTGACCGAGCATTGTATTTAAAAATATATTCATCAGCAAAAATCGAAATCGTATTCTCAGTATTCTGAGCATTTTGAAATTCAAGTTCGCCTTTTCTCAATTATGCAGTGTACTCTGGCTGGAAATATACTCAGTAAAATTGTTTTCATATCTTTGCGGGATTTTCAAACATGGTATAGTATTCCCAAAGGGGTATAGATTGGTCTGTTACATTGTTTTAGAGTCGAAGGTTAGAGCATTTTTAAAAATAAAATATGTAATAGACGTACTATTGCTTGCTTAGTAATATTATGGAACTTTTGGTTAATATATCTTCATGACAAGTCATAATGAAACTAACCATATTTGGAATACCTCCAGCTATAATCAACAAATAACTGAATATCTTTAATAATATTTCCTATTTGAGTTAGTTTGTTTTTGATTTGTCATTTCGAAATAGTAATGTCAAGTTTCATGTCATGACTCAGCAAACTATTCTATGTTCATTACATTTTTCAAAAATAAAAGTAGCTGACTTTAATCAATTAGGAAATGTATCCAACAAGGCTATACATATTGTGGAACACTATACCAAGTTTGAAAATCCCGTCATATTGTGGATGCAATATCGCTGAGTATGATTCGAATAACTGGACCCGACAAAATTGACTAAACGCGAACTTGACCTTCAAAAATCTTCAAAATGCTCAGAATGCTCAGAATGCCTTTTCCAGTTTTTGCTGATGTTATGGATGAATATTGACCAGTCGCGTGAGAATATTGGTCAATAAACCAAGCTATAGTGGGCAATATGCATTATAAGGCAAGACATACAAATTCAAACCGGATGAGAGCGACTAGTTCTGGAATATTACTCGGCTTGGCTATGCCATAGAGCCAAGTCCTGATCATGCTGAAAGGCATCTACAAAGTGCCAATATTTATGATTGCAATTATTGACGGCAGCAGATCTTTACCACACAGTACATTGAAATGAGTGTCAACAGAGCGTCAACGATTTTTAGTCTTGAAAGTACAGCAATTGTAAGGTGATGTAGTCACTGCTGTCCATGACCATCATACTGGCAGCCATTTTTGGGAAAATAGTAAACGACACGATCACTGCCCCATTCTGAAGATGATGGTCAACAGAGCGTCAAAGATTTTTGGCTGTGCATCTTGGGTAACCTAAGTGCTGATTGGTTGCAGCCATTCATAAACGAGGTATTGGCTGCCTTCCAAGTCCAAAATCATAGTATCAGGCTCCCTGCCCCATCTTGAAAATGAGCGTCAACAGAGCGTCAATGATTTTTGGCTTCTCATCTTGGGTAATTTATGTTCCGATTGTTTGTAGATATCCATTTGTCAAATATTGGCAGCCTTTACTGGGAAAAACTGCAGTGACATCCTCGCTGCCGCACCCTGAGAATCAGCGTCAACAGAGCGTCAACGATTTCTAGCTTCTCATTTTGGGTAATTTATGTTCCACTTGGTTGTAGACATCCATTTGTCAGATATTGACAGCCTTTACTGGGAAAAAGTACAGTGACATGCTCCCTGCCCCACCCTGAGAATGAGCGTCAACAGAGTGTCATTGATTTATAGCCTCGCATCTTGGGAAATTTATGTTCCGATTGGTTGCAGAGATCCATTTATAAGACAATGGCAGCCTTAACTGTGAAAAACTACACTGGCATGTTCCCTGGCGCATCCTGAAGATGAGCGTCAACAGAGCATCAAAGATTGTTAGCTTCGCATCTTGGGTAATCTATGTTCCGATTGGTTGTAGATATCCATTTATCAGATATTGGCTGCCTTCAATGGGATAAACTACAGCAACATGCTCGCTGCCGCATTCTGAGAATGAGCGTCAACCGAGCGTCAATGATTTTTAGCTTCGAATGTTGGGTCATTTATCTTCCGATTGGTTGCAGACATCCATATATCAAATATTGGCAGCCTTCACTGGCAAAAACAACAGCGACATGCTCCCTGCGGCATCCTGAAAATGAGCGTCAATGGAGCGTCAACAGTTTCAGTTGTTGCATATTTGGTAATGAAAGCATAGCACTGATCTCCATGTTCATAACGGAATAATTGAGTGCCAGCATAGACAAAAATTCAATCTTTCAAAGGTACAATACCGATTCCAAATCAATTGATATTGCAAGCTGGACAGCATGCAAAAACATATCCCTGCTTATTGAAAATGCGATTTTGATAAGGTACTATTCACATACTCCAGATGAAAGAGCCTGAATTGAATCTATGGATGGACCCGTTGGGCGACCCGCTGACAACCCACCCAATTCAGACGCGCTGGGAGTTTACCATCGAACCGTACCTGAATTGACGGTTCGGGTTCATTTACAACCTGGACCGTCAGTTTGGCAATGGTTCTGGTTGGACCCGGACCCGGACTCAAAGTGACAGTCTGGAACCATTGCTAACCCTAGATAACGGAAGGTATTCTTTCAACTTTTGGGACACTGGGAAGTGCTACAAGATTTTCTTACTCCTAACGAGATATGATTGCAGGTTGTGCTTACTTGCATATTGTGTTATGTCTGTGGCATACATACTTCTGTGTAATCTCAACTCAACTGGGTGTTGTCTTGATTGATAACATATAGTCAATGATTCCACCAGTCCGGCAATGGATTTTTGCAGACCAGAACAGCCCATTCCGGCCCAGATCCAGTCCAAGATATGTTTGGGCTGGAATAGAAACGGTCCAACATACTGACAGACTGGACCCGGGCTTCGTCCGGACCGATCCCTCATGTTCTCCAAAGTAGGGGTATTGTATGCAGGATATTCGTCTCGGAATGCGGAAAATAAATCTCGATGGAGGCCAATTTACAGACAGAGTTTGTAAAATATCTATCAGTGTGAGTATTTGGAAGTAAGTGGAGATTCAAAGTGAGGATGACTGATGTTTTCAGTAGTACTTGGCTAAAACATAATGTCAAAAATCTAGGCGTAAATGGATTTCACCAGAACAAGCCCATCCAGTCCAAGACTGCCAGTCTGTGAATCAGTGCAGTTTGTCCTTCTCATTAGACCCGACTGGATTGAGCCCTACCCTGGACACGGATGGTCTGGACTGGCGGAATCATTGGATATAGTTCGTGTGGTCAATATTTATATGTACTGCTGAGGCCGTTTAATTTACATCAGCAAAATGGATCTTTGTCACTGGGAGTGGCTGGGAGTTGTCGGACCAGAATGACAGGGTGGTCAAATTCCAGAGTTCACTGGACCGATGCAGTAGCCTTCAGGTGCACCTCAGAGCACCAGCCAAAGATCTGAGTGGATATAGGATGTCTGGTGTAACGGCACGGCTGCACATGACGTGTCCAGGGCCGGGTGATCACCATTCAATATAGTCGGCTCGCCATGAGCCTTAGATCTCTAGTCATAATCTTACATATACATCTACAAAGGCAATCACTCAAGTCAGCATTTGCAACCATATCCCTATACAGCCGGACACTGGCGTACGCGTCCTTACATCTGCTGACAACCAGGGGAGCACCGGGGGGCGGAGATGACAAGCCTGGGAGCACCTGGGAGCACCAGGAACAAGCATGGGAGCGCCAACAACAAGCCTGGAAGCGCCGACAACATGCCTGGGAGTGCTGATCACAAGCCTGTGAGCATGTCAAATCACTGTAGAGCAGTCTGGGAAAAACATCTTCTTTGCCAATGCTGATGATGTGCCTGGAAATTATCGCTACTACTTATTGTTCAATGATTTTTAAAACACATGTATTCTGTTTGTATTCTTATCTATGTATCTATATAGCTACCCATGCACACAGGGTATATCTGGACTGGATGCAGGGACAGCATGAGCGCAATTCGAGGTGTGCGAGGAGATGGCCAAGCACACTCAGAAATACACTGCGAGCGCGTAATCACGCGAGTTTGGAGAATCACTTGGAAGCAATGATCGTGCGAACTTGGAGATCGTCATCGAGCGAGTTCGGATACACTTGGAGGCTGTGATCCGGTGAACTTAGTGATGAACTCTGAGCCCATGAGAGTGGGCGAGATCGGACATGCACCTGGAGGTCATGATTGAGCGAGGTTGGAGTACATGGCGGCGGTTGATGCGAGGTATGCCGGGTGCTGGAACTCTATTCATCAATCAGTTAACCTGCAACTGTGGGAATGCGACAAGGTGATTTAACCTTTCCACTACCATGGAGAACTGGCTGGTGGTGTTCGATCTTATAGGGAGGCACTCCGCTACATGCAGGGGTCAACTTGTAATCTCATCTGAATGAATGTATGACAGACAATCTTGGGTGGATGCTGTACTCAGTGTATGCTGTACTCAGTGTTAACTCAGGATTGTGGCATGGAGAGATAGATAGGGATGCCTTAACTTTGTGCTCGGCGATGATAGTAGAGTACTGTTAGCAACGTTTCCAAATCCCTGGGGTGGTTCCGGGTCCGCTTCCAAATCCGAACCAGACCATGGCAAAGGGTTTTGCAACAAGAAAACCCGGACCATTGCAATTTGGCTGGTTATGCCACCAAACACATGCCATTCAAATCTCACAACTTTGGCTCTAATTTAGTTGTTGATTTCTGATTGTATCGTGACATGATCTATACCTAGAGTGTGAAGTTTCAGCAGCTCTGTCACCTCCCGCATTCGGATTTGCGATCTGATGAATATTCTTTGAGTGGTGATCGAATGCCAGCAAATGTCGCATGACATTTGGGCATTATTTCACCGCAATCTGACGAATATTGGTCGGATCACTGATCTGGATGCGGGAGGTGAAAGAGAAGGTCAAATTGCACAATCCACGTATTCATCATGTCATGATACGGTCAGACTTAACGATTGAAATAGAGCCACAGTTGTGAGAATGTGTAAGGGCGTGTACGCTAGATTCCGGCTGCATGCCGATAGAGATGGTGATAACGTGGATACGGTTGCAAACGTGGGCTCGAGTGATAGTATATGTATGAGTGTAAGGTAAGATTGTCACCAGAGATCTAAGTCTCGTGGCGAGCCGACTGTATAGAATCGCCGTTACCTGACCCTGGACGGGTCACGTGCTACTCGCGGCAATGCCAACCGCCTGCCGTTACATAATCTCCCTCGTTAGGAGCAGACCCCCTGCGCTGCAGCCACCCTTACAAGGAAAGAAAAGGAAGGAAACAATCAAACCCACATTCTGCGTACGTACTCGTACAATCTAGTAAGTCCCGCTACCGTTCGGTACCCCACAGGGCGACCTTTCGGAGGATCTCGCGCACAGGTAAAGGCCACCTCCGGTGGCAGGTGTTGAAACCCATGCCGATGCCATTTGTACCGGGCCGAGATCCAAAGAAGAGAAGAAGAGAAGAGATGAACTAGAAAACATCCACAAGTGATCCCGTCTCCCTATCTCGAGTTCCTGACTCATGCTCCAACCACCATCATTTCCATAGCTCGTATCTCGGCATAGGTCTTTGTTGGAATCATCAGGGTGGAGCTTCCGCTCATGACTAGCCATCGATGGGAGCTTCCCCTGCCGGCATCGTTTGTAGCATATGGTGATCATCTATCATCGAGCGTATACGGCAATTGAGTGTAGTCTCATTCGTAGTCACCTAACACTTAAGTTTCTCTAAAATGGTTATACTTACCAAGTTGAAGCGCACTGGCGCATTCTGAGCTCTGTGCAGTGCTTCCGCATGCTGTCGAGAATATATCTTGCAGCCTATGGTCATCGGTATTCAGCATTGACTCGTCGTTCGAAGTCGGCTTCAGTGACAATGTGGTTGACTTCATGATTGCGCTCTCGAAAGCCGGCGTAGGTAGAATCTTGGTCGACTTGGCAGACTTGCCGGTCGACTTCTCGGTTGACTCCTCGGAGGGGGTCTGGGTAGACTACCTCCCGGTGGTCTTTTCGCTTGTCGGCAGGACTTGACTGTTTGACTACTCTGTACACTTCCCAGTCGACTTCATGGTGCGTGTTTCTGTATACTGCCTCCACGTGTGCTTTTGACTGGTCTGTAGGACTTGGCTGGTCGGGCACGGCTATCTCCCTCATTATGAAAATTCGTGGCTCCGACAATGACTTCTCAATCTTATCGATTGTCCATTGCCATCGCGGCTAGGTAGCAGTATAATTGTGATTCAGGATTGTAATCGTAAAATCTCATCATAGGAATTGGCCAGGGTAACGTTGGTGAAATAGTCGATTATCACATAGATCTCATCTTGCCATTGGACAATGATGTGATCTTCCGCTCCAGGCATCGAAACTGTGATTTGCATATAGCACTCGCGGTGACCACTTGGGGGTGGCAGCATTGACACCAATTGCATCAAGTGTTGATGGTATATCATTGGTGATATCTATCACGTAAGCTTCTCTGACATAGACATACTTACTAAGAGTGATTTGGCGCACACTCGCTCTCGGAAAGCCGCGTTGTACTGAATCTTGGAGCATCTTGACACCGTAATCATCACATAGACCGCTTCCCGGTAGTGACCTTTGGGAAGAAAACTTTGTTGACTCTCCGGTTGACATCTCGGTTGACAACTCTGTAGACAACTGGGTAGTCTGTTAGGTAGGCGCTCTGGTAACTCGTTCGGTAGGCTCTATGGCAACTCGTTCGGTATGCTATTTGGCAACTATTTCGGTAGGCGTTTTGTGCGCTCACTGACACCAAGGTCTCGCTCCTCAGTCTTTCCCCAATCTTGGTACGCTCCCACTGCTCGCTTGCAGCCATGCAGGACACGTGTGATATCTTTCCCGACATTGCGCCACCCGCACCGCTCGCTTCTCCTCCTTCCTCCATGTCCATGTCTCTCTCGCTTGGGGTTTTTCTGATTATTTCTCCAATACGGCTCTTCCCCTTGTGGGTCACGATCGTAGCTGGTTTGCATCTTGTCGTGCCGCGTCGATCGCGTTCACGTTCGGCCCCCTTCGATTGTCCAGGGGTGCCAGAAGTGTTGTTCTGCGGTCAGTTCGACGCTAGATATCGAATGCCAATGTCCGTATGTCACTCTCTGACGATGTTGCTGAGTTATTCTGAAGTTTCTGTTTTTTGATCTTTGCCAGGACTTTTCACGAATCCACTCAATTGCGTGGATTTCTGTGTGCATTCTTTGTTGCTGACGCGCCCCCTCTCCTCAAACGATCCAGGTGTGCTGGGCAGTTTCTGCCAGGGTCAATTGGACGTTCAAAATCGATTGCCGCTGTGCGCTTTTCGATTACTGTCGTTGTTGTTGACTCAATACGCTGTTTTCGTTTGCCAAGACCCGCTATGCTGTATTCTGTCAATGTACTTGTCGTTCCAGTACAGTAATTGCTCGCGGTAGTGGTTGAGGTTGATTCCGGTACCATCATCCCTCTATTGTACAGGTCGTTGCCAGCTGAGGACTGATCTCATACCGCTTCATTGGGTGCCATATTGACTTGTATCCCGTGATTCCGTAGCTCGGTCACTCGGGATCTCGGCATCAAAGTCAGGGTTGTATTCCGCATTCGGCTTTGTAGTTAGGTATCTGCACATTCTGCTCGGGAGTGTACTCAGTGGAGTTATGCCGCCGGTACATCACGTATCTGTTTCTCGGTATATCTTCTGCACTCAAATGCTAGTCTTGTAACTTGTCACGAAAGGATCATGAGAAGGGTAGAACTCCACATAACCTTGTGTATCGCCCTCACACAGTAGATTGATGTCATTCATGTCGGTCATTTCTGGGACATGCACTTTGTACTCGTATTCTGTGGCCTCCGTCATAGCTCTTAGTTGTTTTATAATGATCGCCTATTGCATGACCGCTATCATCGGTGGCATGCCTGCATTTGCGAAAGTCTCCATGCCACGGTGCCGTTGCAAATTCTTCACAAAGCCTCAGGCGTGTCTTGCTGCCAAGATTCTGTCAGCGGTATCTTCAGTTTTCTGTACTCCATTCTCGCGATAACCTGGGGGTCTCTGATTGGTAAGGCCTCCTGTAGCGCCATCGGTGCCATCACAATTTCCAGCTCCATCTGCTTGTGTTAGCTCAATCGGTAATGCAAAAGAGGATGGAAGCGGTTAAGGGTAAATCCAGGAGGCCGGATCTAAACGGTTCCCCACAATTGGTCCAAGCCTAGCTGTCCAAACACTCCCTTCGTGACTCGGCGAGCTGGTAGCAGTCATTCAAGCACTCACAATGTGTAACTCTTCTGCCACAACTACCGCCGGTGCTCGTACTCGCTCGTCCAGTGTACGATGGTATTCAACTTTGTGAGACCGCTTTCCCGTAGCTCTCAGCAACCCTAGTGCAATCCCCCAGTCAAAGGCCAAGTGCCTTGACGCCCAGCGTGCAGGATAGGTCGTCATATATGCGGTGCTCCCGGTATAGTACCTCGGAAACTCTTTAGTCCTCACCGCGTTATGCTCCAACTGCAGAGTACGAATGGGATCTGCATTGAGAACTTTTTGATAAAATGTAATTCCAACAACAGAGTACTAATGGGATCTGCCACCAGAGTTGCTCCTTTGCCGTCCCAGCTTCCTTAGAGCGTGTCAATTACCGCAACAGGACTGACAAGATCAACGTCCCTCACCCACGTAGGTTCATCCGGGCCATCCAGCCCCCTACTTGAGGTCTCACGACTGTCCATCAGCAACGGGATGTGACGAGTTGCAATAGTATATATATCAGGAATGCGTTGGCCAGACGGTCCTTGAGGCATAAAGCCATTGATCTCAGATGCTCGGCCGAGACAAGCTGGATCGATGAAATCTCGGTGTGCGTAAGGAACAAACTGTGGAGGGTGGACTCTTGTCCGAGGGTGGACACTTGTCCGAGGTCGAATGAGATCATGCTCAGGTGCCGATCGTGTGATCGTCTGTCTGGATATATGAAATGTGGCGTTCTCGTATCTCCCGGTACAAAGCACGATTGCCTTTTGCATGGCAGGATGGGGTATAACTTCGGCTCTGCCGATGGGGTATTTGGTGTCATCCAACTCCGTCATCCGAATCGGTCGGAAATGGTCATCGGAATTCACCATCTAATTGGTGTGCTTCTGTAGCCGGTATTCATAACTTTAGTCGGGCTTCCGCATTGTGCATATATCCACCGTAGGTGCATTTTCCCCTTCTTCTTCCCTTCGTCTTCTTCTCTGCCATAGGTGAGGAGCTTCAACTGCGCTGGCTCTTCCCTTCTTCTTGCTGGAAGTGAGCTTCAACCGGGCTGGCTCTCCTCCGTAAGTGAGCTCTCGTCTCATCTGTTAATCGTAAGTGGACTTGATTGTAGAATATGTAACAAAGTTGACTTGTATATTGCCTGTTGATTTCGTTGGACATCCACTGTGAATTGAGGCATTAAGGGGTAACGTGATCATGTAGTTGCAGCTTCTCTGAAGTGGGTGCTCAATTGCAGTCCATGGTATAAGTATTTCGTTCAATCGTATGCGATTTCTCTCGTTCGATGTGTTTAGACTCTTGGTTAGTGGGAATTGGTCAACTTGACCACTAACGCGTGTCAGTGGTGATGCGGCTTCTGAAGTCATCTCTGTTTTCATCAATTGACTCAATCTGAGGTAGAATTGTGCATATGATCATCATTATAATTGGTAGATCTCTGAATGTGTGTGTAATTGACTCTCCTCGTCCGATTGTCGAGTGGTAGCGACGAGTCGGAAAAGGACTAAAGTTGTCATCAGCGAATCCCATGTGCGAAACGCATCCGTTTACTGAAAAAGCGATACTAGTGTGAGGGAGCGTATGCCAGCTTCCGGCTGCATACCGATATAGATGGTAATGGGGTGGATAAGGTTGCAAACGTGGGCTCGAGTGATAGTATCTGTATAAGGGCAAGTTAAGATTATCACTACAGGTCTAAGTCTCGTGGCGAGCCAACTATATATAATGGCCGTTACGCGCCCCTGGACACGTTACGTGCTACTCACAGGAACGCCAACCGCCTGCTGTTACAGAATGATGTAATGGAACTTGGGTCCACTATAAATATGGCCAAAAACCGACGATGTTATATCCAGTCTGTGTTGCACCCACCCGATAGTTACACGGTCCAGTTCCTTGGTGGTTCCTGACCTGGACCTTGCCCTGCAGTTTTGTTCCAACCAGGACCACAGTCAGGTAACGCAGAACCATTGCTAACTCTATGGTAGAGTGGTGAACAACAGAAAGAGATATGGAAGATGATGATGAGAATGATACGGAGGGTACTAGCATATATCAAAAATCAGGGGTACAACTTGGCTGATTGGGTTTGGCAGACCTCATATGGGTGTCTGTACGTTCTGGATTGAGACTCTATCCTGACATATCGGGGATGGTACAATTCGCTCCCACGTGCTATTCTCTCACGTCTCAGTTTCTGATGATGATTGCCCTCAACTTCTCTTTTCCCCAATCCCAGCTCTACTATCACCTAAGCACACGAAGTTGATTCATCTCTCTCTATCTGTCCATTCCAAGATCATGAGTTAATACCGAGCACAGCATACACAAAGTACTGCATCATCCTACCATTGACTGTCTCGCATGCCCAGCCAGTCTCCCATCTCTTATCTCTCTGTGGATCTTGTTCTACTCCACCCTTGACATTCCCAAAATTAGAAGTTTCCAAATAACTAAACTCTCAGCTCCAGTCATGCCTCCCTCCAGATCTACCTGCTCCACATTGACCACCACCAAGTACTCCTGGAATTTCACTCGATCATGGCCTCAATTGGATATCCAGTATTGCTGGATCATGGCCTTGGAGTGCATCTCCAGACTCGGTGGATGATGGCCTCAAAGTGCATTTATCAGTTCTCGCGATCTCAGCCTCCATGTGCCTCTCCAAACTTGTTTGATCATGGTCTTGAAGTGCATCTTGAAACTGGTTCAATCATGGCTGCCAAGTGCATCTCTGAGTTTCCTCAATCTCGGCCTCCAACTCCATCTCCAAACTTACTTGATCATAGCCTCCCATTGCATCTCTAAGTTGACATGAGCACAGAGCGGTGAAACGGTGGAGCTCTCGCAACATCCGAAGTAAATTGCTCAGAAATAGCAGTTCTGGCGAGAGGAGTGTAGGAAGAAAGCGTGACAAGTTGGAGGGGTCACTGGCCTTGAAGAACCACACATTGTGTGTGAATCTATGAATGCTCGGCAAGAGTGCCTGGGACCAAGAACTGGGAATGATAGATTGTGTATTTTTTATAATGAGATGATGTCTATCTATTCTGTGGTCTCCCAAACATATACTCCCTGTTGCTGGGCCCATTTCCGTGATTCCTCTAACTCTGGGCGCCCCTGGCAGCTTCCCCCCACTCAACCGAATGGCACTGGTGGTGAGAAATGGGTTTTCCTGTCACAAAGACCTTCAAGTACATCTCTAAGTACTCTCAATCAGCATTTCCAGGTGCTCCTCCAATTACGCTGAAGGACCATATATAGCTATAGAAACTTAGAGAATGCATTCCATATTATGATGTACCAAATCGTGTGACTGTAACAAAGACGAATATGATAGACCAAATGTCATGTGGTTATGGAACCCTAAGAACCACTGCGGTGAGAATACAGCTCAATATGTCCCACAGAGCTGTGCAGAGGTCTCATCTGCTCTCGAAGTCCCCCGCTGACCCACTCTGAGGTCTCAGCTGCCACAAAATGAGAATATCGTATATGTCAGATTTTGTAGCATCCTGAATGCACCCTCATAACTGCAGGTGCTTTCAGGAACACCTCGGAATGCTCTTGCAGAGTCTGGGAGCACTTTGCTTAGCTCCAAGGGGGTTCGGGAGCATCTCGAAATAGTTGAAGACACCAGAAAGGTCATCCAGAGTCTCTGCGAGGTTTGCATGTAGGTTCTGGACCGATTTACATTGTGCTAATGCAGTATATTCATCAGATAGTGTGAAAATTCTTCAAAATCATCTAAGATTCAGGATGAGCTGACAATATTGACTAGGGGTCACTCACCCCTGCATACGTCATGGGCAGTGATGCTGTTGCTAACATGCTGCTACTGTCACTATTTAATACACATCCGCACATCGAAATGTATGATTTCAGAGGGAAATCTTTGTTGACGTGATGTAGGTTGACAGGTGCAGCCATGTTCGGGTGCGGCTCTGCGGGAGGCTTGCACACTATTTAGTTCTTGTACCACTGGAGATCTATCACCAATAACATTCACTTCCATATGTACAGAGAGGCTATTTGTCTACATTGGTAGCAACAGTTAACTTCGGTCGGCCTTGCATGTATCAGAAGTGTTTGAAACTCAACACATAATGCCTGACTGACTTCTGATATCTCCAAACCACTGGACTCCAATCGGCTCGTATTCATCGAAAAAGTCCTCCGAATTTGCGGCCCTTATCGCCACGCATATTATGCATCGCATGCCAGATGGCGATTTGAGTGACTGAACCGACATGGCCGAGTCCGTTATATCCAGCCACAGGTTTACACCATCCACAACCATGATCTTGCAAACAAAGGAACTCTGCACAACAAAATGTGTCACAAAATAAACCGATGTCATTGATGACGGCCCCGGGCACGTTTCTGATACTGCACTCAACTGGATCAGGGCTACAGAGAACATCCAACTACAAACCATCGACTCCTACATCTTGGAGAGCGTTCAACAAGCCATGAAATTCACAAAGCTTTGTCACCTCAACAAATGGTTGGCCACCAAAGTCAAGACCTTGCAGACTGCTGAGCCCATCCAAGGCGGCCTGAGCAAAGAGTTAGAGGCTGCTCACCGAAAGATGCAGGTGTTAGAAGCAGAGGTCTGCATTGAGAAACATGGCTCTCCCAAGTTTGAATGGCGGCTTGACAAGAACAAGTCAGAGCCGGAAGCAACAATGCAAACCTATATCGAGCTGCTCCGTCTGGAGAAACACTGGCTACTACATCAAGGAAAATATCTCTGTGCTCAGTAATGTTGCCTTGAATCCAAGTTGCAAGGATTTGCACATGACATTCAATGACTAACCACTATGCAAGGATATGCAACTGCTGCACTGAACACCTCCACACCGATCCCAGGCTCATCAGTGATCTATGGTTATTCCTTGCATACCTTAAGGTCATTCTGGATCCGGGGTTCCTCCAAATCAACATCTGGCCGGTCTGGAAGCTGTGGCTTCTCTATCAACTCATCTGACCTTCCGATCTAAGAGGACAACCAAAATCTTGGATGATATCTTCACCTACCTGGTGGCTTTGGAATGACACTGCAGCAATGCAGCCAAAGCTATCCTTTGGGTTTGCACAACATGTTGGGGTTAGCAAGCAGGGCTTCAACTGAAAGGTGACAGAGCATCATACATTGTCTCGCATTCAGCACACATATCATATAGTCCATCGTTTGCACTGAGTTGAAAACCAAGTACATTTCGTTCAATGCCTTGGACCTGGTCAAGTACAAGTGGGAGGAACCGAGCCTAACGCAGGAAGAATGCATCATAGATATTACCCAGCATTTTTGTCACCTGCAATCGAACTTGGACCGACACCACCCAATGCCAGACGAGCTATAAGCGGATGGTTTGGGGTATACATACAAAACGGGCAACCTGGGACAGCATAAAGACTTTGCCCATTATATTGACATACACGATGGGACTCCAACCCTCGAGCAGTGCATGAAGCACCTCATGGTGTTGGACATGTCTTGCAACAAGTCTCAAGCTGAAAGTGTCTCCCAGCGGAACATTAACATCACTACAAAAGTTTCGGCTAGGATAATGGACTCCAACAAAGGTGATACAGCTGGCACAGCTAGCATGGCCAAAGACAGCAGCTTAACTGGTGTAACTGTGGTGATGCTGGTCAGATCTCTCGCAATTACCCACACTGTGTGTTGATGAAGAAGCTATTTAAACTGGTATTAGTCAGCAAAGATGCCCAGAAAGCCAACTCTGGATACCCATGCAAGGACAACAAAAAGAGAGGGACAACAACCAGTCAGGAAGCGAGTGGACAGCTTGCCCAGCAGACACAGAGTAGGCAGAAGATGGACAGTGAGGTGGAGAGTGAGTTGAGTCTCCCAGATTCAGACTCTGAGATGGAAAAAGGCAATGCTGGTCAGTAGCTGTGGCTGTACCTTCGATTAATACACCATCATGTACAGTAATATCAAAGAATGGCGGCAAATTGAAGCAGGATAGTCAATTTGAGTTTTTCACTCATAACCACCA